>OHPV01000542.1_pt1 | contig 23613 bp, 20 predicted proteins | sample 1577781 | NCBI WGS metagenome assembly OHPV01 (sample SAMEA3879518, study PRJEB24766) | human gut metagenome | biome: human-associated habitat; feature: feces | place: USA | collected 1985/1987 | reverse complement strand
CGCAGTACGGCGGTCACCATCAGGCTGCGGGCCTCACGCTGCCGGCGGATAAGCTGCCGGAATTTAAGCGCCGCTTCCGCGAATACGTTGCGCAAAAGCTGCGTCCGGAGGATTATCTGCCGCATCAGGCGATTGACTGTGTGCTGAGCGGCAGCAGCGAAATCAGCATCAGGGATTTGGAGCAGCTGGCACTCTTAGAGCCCTGCGGCTGCGAAAATCAGGCACCTGTTTTTGCCTTCCGTCAGGCGCTGCTGCACAATCAGCGCGCTATGGGCAAGGAGCGCAATCATTTGCAGTTTGTGCTGGATAAGGGCTACAATTCCTATCGCGGCCTGATGTGGAACAATGCGGATTTACTGCCGTATATGTTTGAAAATATGGTGGCTGATGTTGCCTTTCAGCCGAAAATAAATGTCTGGAATAACGAAACGAGCGTGCAGCTGCAGGCCGTAAGCATTCATCAGCAGGTGACGCTGGGGGATATGCGTCAGGCTGCCGATGATAAATGGCGTCTGCTGCTGGGCTTGGCCAAGGTGCATAACAAGGTGCTTGCTTATACCGAAGATAAGCAGTCGCTGCCCGCCGAGGTGCTGCAGACTGCGGGGGATTATCTGGAGCTGGCTTCTTATGAGGAGGCTGCCGGGCTGAGCAAGGAAAGGCTGCAGCAGGCCGAAGAAATAGTGCTGCTGGATTTGCCTGCTTATCCGCTGGCGGATATTATGCGCAGATTGCGGCAGCAGGGAGCAAAACATGTAACGCTGCTCTTTAATCAGCCAGATTTGCAGGAGCGCTTGCAGCGCCTGGCTTTGACGCATCCGGACAGGGATGCGATGATGCAGGCCTATAAGCTGGTGATGAATGCACTTAAAATGCGGACAACTGTGAGCATCAAAGAGCTTTTGTCTGCTCATGCGGAACAAATAAGTGAACAAGCTGTAAAAATTATGGAAGAGCTTGGCTTTATCCGCTATAATAATGGTATAATAGAAAAAGCTGCTATTAAACGCTGCTCGCTGGAGGATGCACCCCTATATGTAACCCTGCAGCAGGAAAGAGAGCGTTTGGAGCACATTTATAAAGAAAATTACCGCCTGAGTCAGCACGAGCTGTTGCGTTGCTGATGAAGTGCAGATGGGAGTGGGGAGAATGCCCTCAACAAACGCAATAACTAATATTACTGATATAGATGAATTGTTTGCGCGTATAGAAGAATATCTTACGCCGGAGCAGGTAGCTTTTGTCCGTAAGGCCTATGAGCTGGCAGCCAAAGCGCATGCTGCGCAGACACGTAAATCCGGTGAACCGTATATTATCCATCCGATTGGTGTTGTCAGCATCCTTGTGGGATTGCAGATGGATGACAAAACACTGGCTGCTGCCTTTCTGCATGATGTAGTAGAGGATACGGATTATAAGCTGGACTATATCAAAGAGCAGTTCGGCACCGTGGTAGCAAATCTGGTAGACGGTGTTACCAAGCTGGGTAAAATCGAATATATTTCCAAAGAAGACCGTCAGATTGAAAACTATCGCAAAATGTTTTTGGCGATGGCACGCGATATCCGTGTCGTACTGATTAAGCTGGCTGACCGTCTGCATAATATGCGCACGATGAAGTATATGCCTGTGCATAAGCAGCAGTCTATTTCCCGGGAAACATTGGAAATTTATGCGCCGTTGGCACATCGTCTTGGCATCTATACCATTAAATGGGAGCTGGAGGATCTGGCCTTCCGTTATATGGAGCCTGATATTTATTACGACCTGGTTGAGCAGGTAAAAATAAAACGCCGTGAGCGCGAGGATATGATTAACGAGGCTATGACGACGTTGAAGGACGCTGTCGAGAAGGCTGGTATCCGCTGCGAAATTCAGGGCAGACCGAAAAACTTTTACAGCATTCATAAGAAAATGCTGCGTGACCACAAGCAGCTGAGCGAGATTTATGATCTGCTGGCCATCCGTGTGCTGGTAGACACCGTTAAGGACTGCTATGGCACGCTGGGTATCGTACACAGCATGTGGCGTCCTATTCCGGGCCGCTTCAAGGACTATGTAGCGGTGCCGAAATCCAATATGTATCAGTCCTTGCATACGACTGTGCTTTCCAATGGCGGTCAGCCGCTGGAAATCCAAATCCGCACTTTTGAAATGCACCGCATCAGCGAATACGGTATCGCTGCGCACTGGCGCTATAAGGAAAGCGGCGGCAGCAAGCCTTCTGCGGGCGGTGACAAGGGCTTTGATGCCAAGCTGAGCTGGCTGCGTCAGCTGCTGGAATGGCACAAGGATATGAATGATTCGCGCGACTTTGTCAACACTGTCAAGATGGATATCTTTGCCGATGAGGTCTTTGTCTTTACGCCGCGCGGTGATGTTATCGACCTGCCTGTAGGCAGTGTGCCGATTGACTTCGCTTACCGCATTCATACGGATGTAGGCAACCGCTGCGTAGGCGCCAAGGTCAACGGACGCATTGTACCGCTTGATTATCAGCTGAAGAACGGCGATATCGTAGAGGTTATCACCTCCAAGCAGTCCAACGGACCGAGCCGTGACTGGATTAATGTTGTCGGCTCTTCCGATACGCGCAACAAAATCAAAAGCTGGTTCAAGAAGGAGCGCCGTGAGGAAAATATCGTCAAGGGCCGTGAAATGCTGGAGCGTGAGGTTAAACGCCTCGGCTACGAGCCTAAGGTGCTGATGTCTCCGGAAAAACTGAAGGAAGCAGGCAGCAAAATCCGCATCGATACAGATGAAAATCTGCTGGCAACACTGGGCTACGGCGGTGTTACACTGAACACTGTTATGTCCAAGCTGGTGGAAATCTATAAAAAAGAGCAGAAGCTGGAAACCACCAAGGACCTGGCGCAGGTACTGGCAGAGCTGAAGCCGCGCAAGTCTAAGGCTAAGGCCAGCCACGGCATTCTCGTTAAGGGCGAAGAAGGCATCATGGTTAAGCTGGCGCGCTGCTGCAACCCGATTCCCGGCGACCCGGTTATCGGCTATATTACACGCGGCAGCGGTATTTCCGTACACCGTGCGGACTGCCCTAATATCCTGACCAATAATCCCGAGGAGCAGCGTCGCTTAATTGAGGTTGCCTGGGATGTAGGTATTGATGATGTCTATAAGGTTAACATCGTGATTACGTCTGTAGACAGAACCGGACTGATGAGCGATATTATGAATGTGACTAGCGAAACGAAGATTAATATTTTCTCGCTTGCATGTCATACAGATAAAAATAAAATTGCTACCATGCACATGGGACTTGATATCATGAGCCTGGAGCAGCTGGAATATTTTATGAACCGTATCCGCCGCATGAAGGGTGTTTATTCTGTTGAACGCCTGATTTCTACGGCGAACGGCAGCGGAGGCAAGAAGAAATGAGAGCAGTTGTGCAGCGTGTAGACCGCGCCAGTGTTACTGTAGATGAAAAGATTACCGGCGAGGTACAGAAGGGCCTTCTGGTGCTTTTGGGTGTGGCCGAGGGCGATACCGATAAGGATCTGGCCTATATTATCGACAAGGTGTGCGGCATGCGCATTTTTGAGGATGAGGCAGGCAAGATGAACCTGTCGGTGAAGGATGTAGGCGGTGCGATTCTGGCGGTTTCTCAGTTTACCCTGTGCGGTGACTGTCGCCACGGCAAGCGTCCGTCCTTTACGGCTGCTGCAGCGCCTGATGTGGCCAACGCTTACTATGAGCGTTTTGTCGAAGGCTGCCGCAAGGCAGGCCTGCCGGTAGAAACTGGCATCTTCCGCGCGCATATGCTGGTAGAGCTGGTGAATAACGGTCCGGTAACTATTTTGCTGGACAGCACAAAGCTGTTATAATTATATTGTGCATAGATTTATCAACGGAGGTTGAAGAATGAAGATTTATCATGTTGAAGCAGGTATGCTTGCTACCAACTGTTATTTTGCCGTAAATGAAACTATCGGTGAAGGTGTTGTTTTCGATCCGGGCGGAGATTACCCGACCATTAAGAGAATGATTGAGCAGACTAAGGCTAAGGTTGTAGCTATTGTGCTGACTCACGGCCACAGTGACCACATCGGTGCGCTGGCAGAGCTGCGCAAGGCTACCGGTGCGCCGGTATATATCGGCGAGGATGATGCCGACTGCTTGACGCAGCCGAACAGAAACCTTTCCTTCTTTATCGGTGAAGAATTGAAAAATGAGCCTGCGGATCACCTTGTACATGACGGTGATGTGCTGGAGCTGGCGGGCATGAAGTTTGAAGCCTTTGCTACGCCGGGACATACCAAAGGCGGCTTCTGTTATTACTACGCGCCGGGCAAGGTAGTTTTTGCCGGTGATACTATTTTCTGTGAATCCATCGGACGCACCGATTTGCCGGGAGGCAGTTATCGCGCACTCATCCAGTCCATCAAAACAAAGCTGATGGTGCTTGATGACGACGTTAAGCTGTTGCCGGGCCACGGACCTACTACTACCGTGGGCTGGGAGCGTCGCAGGAATCCTTTCCTGCAATAAAACATCATGCTGAAATATTGGCCTCAAATACGTAAAAGCACCTTCTTTAAGCTGGGTGTTGTTACGGCGATTTCTTATGTTTTATATTTAATGGCCGGCTTTCTGCTGCCGCTTTTGCTGGCAGTAGGCCTGGCCTTTGCGCTTTATCCCTTGGTTAATGCTATCGCGCAGGTGCGCATGGCGCACGGCATGATTAAGCTGTCGCGTGTGGTGGCTATTATCCTGGCATTGCTGGCCTTTTGTATCTTTATTTTTATGATTATCGGCTTCATCATTCTGCCGCTCTTCGGGCAGATGAACGAGTTCCTGCAAAAGCTGCCGGCATTGGCCGCCAAATCCAATATCCAGGATTTGGACAGCATGCTTAAGGACCCGTCTACCATTCCGCTTTTGCCGTCCGATTTCAATATGCTGGTCAACGGTCTGCTGAACTGGGCGATGGGCTTTGTCGGAACGGTGCTGCGTAATCTTGTGCAGTCCAGTCTGGGGATTGTGCAAAGCTTGATAGGCATGATTATCGTGCCTTTTCTTGCCTTTTATTTTCTTAAGGACTGGCGTGAGCTGCGTTCGATGGTGATTAATCTGTTCAACTACGACGCGCAGGACAAAGCGGCGGAGGTTGTGGACGAAATCGGCAGAACCATGAGCGCCTATGTGCGCGGTATGGGCAAGCTGAGCCTGATTTCCGGCTTCGTTATTACTATCGGTACGGCTTTTTTGGGTATTGACTTTCCGTTGGTGCTCGGCTTTTGGGCCATCCTTGCCGAAACGGTACCGGTAGTCGGTCCGCTGATGGGCGCTGTGCCTGCTGTATTTATTGCTTACGGTCAGGCGCCGGAGGCTGCCTTTCATGTAGCACTTTTTTATCTGATATATTATCAGCTGGATGCCAATTTTATTATGCCTAAACTTATGGGACAGAAGATTGATTTGCATCCTGTAGTTTTGATTATCAGCCTGCTCATCGGTGCTAAGCTGTTCGGTATTCTGGGTATGGTTTTTGCCGTGCCGGTAGCAGCAATCTACAGAGTGCTGTACAAGCAGCTGTGGCATGCCGGTGAAGGACGGGAGAATTAAATGCGGTTTTTTTGCTTACACAATACATTGGAGCTTGATGCTGCGCGGCCTGTGAGCGACATGGCCGCATTTTTTGCCTATCAGCCGGCGCCGTCAGCCGCGCTTACGCTGACGCCTGCCTGCAAGGTGCTGAGCAAAGCTTTACAGCAAGCGAGCCTTGCAGCGAAGCTGCTGCGAGCGGCGAGGTAACGCGTTGCGTGAAGCTTGTTGTGCTGAAGGTTTTTGCCGAGCTTACCGGTCTGCAGCCTAAGCTGCCGTGGGGCATTCTCACAGGTGTACGCCCGACGAAGCTGGCGCATAAGCTGCTGGACAGCGGTGTGGCAGCTGCGGTATTGCCGGAATACCTGAGCGAAAATTATTTGCTGCCAATGGCGCAGGGAAGGCTGCTTACAGATATTGCTCTGAAGCAGAAGCATATTCTCAGCGACAGTACGCGTCTTACGGATACCGGTATTTATATCGGCGTGCCGTATTGTCCTTCGCGCTGCAGCTATTGCTCGTTCCCTGCGGGAATTGTGCCGCAGGATGAAGAATCTCAGCAAAACTTTGTAAATATGATTGAACAAGACCTGCAAAATGTGGTACAATTAATAGGTATGCATAGCTTGCGTGTAAAATCACTTTATATTGGCGGTGGCACACCCACGAGCCTGAGTGATAAGGTGTTTGCACGTCTGCTGCAGGCAGTGGAACGAAAACTGCTGCAAAGCAACTGCGAAGGCTTGCAGCATCTGCGCGAGTTCACGGTAGAGGCCGGTCGCCCGGACTGCTTCAGTGCCGCTAAATTGGCGGCGATGGAGGCGGCGGGAGTGAACCGCATCAGCGTCAATCCGCAGAGCTTCCATGATAAAACGCTGCAGCTGATTGGCAGGCGCCATAGCGTCAGGGATTTTTACAATGCCTATGAGCTTGTGCGCAAAAGCAGGATTCCTGTTGTGAATGTGGATCTGATTATCGGTCTGCCGCAGGAAACGGAGCAGGAGATAGCATATTCTCTGGAGCAGGCAGTTAAGCTGGCACCGGAGAATCTTACTGTGCATACGCTTACGCTGAAGCGCAGCGCACCGCTCTTTCAAAAGCAGGAGCAGGCAGTGCTGACTACGCAGGCAGCGGAAAAAATGGTGCAGCGGGCTGCTGAGATGGCTGCTGCGATAGGGTTAGAGCCTTACTATCTGTACCGCCAGCATTATATGCTGGGGCATCTGGCAAACATCGGTTATGCCAAGCCCGGTACGGAAAGTATCTATAATATCCAGATGATGGAGGAACGTCATCCGGTGATTGGTGTGGGACCTGCATCTGCCAGCAAGGTGCCTTTGCCTGACGGACACCATCTGCATAAACTGAATATGCCGAAAAATGTGGCAGTGTATGGGGCGCGTCTGCAGGAGCTGGCAGAGCGTCGTCGTGATTTGTTTAATATAGAAGGCACAGACCTGTAAATGGGTATGAGTGCCGTTAGGAGAGGATATACTATGCTGACAACAGCACCCAGAGGTACGAAGGATATTATGCCTTCCGACGTTAACGCATGGCGTTATCTGGAAGAAACCATGCGCAAGATTTGCGCACAATATGGCTACAAAGAAATCAGAACTCCTGTGTTTGAGCATACAGAGCTGTTCCAACGCGGTATCGGTGATACCACCGACGTTGTTGAAAAGGAAATGTATACCTTTACCGACCGTGGTAACCGCAGTATTACCCTGCGTCCGGAAAACACCGCCAGTGCTGTCCGCGCTTACGTTGAGCACAAGCTGAGCAAGGATGACGCTGCCACGAAGTTCTATTACATCGGACCTATGTTCCGTTATGACCGTCCGCAGGCAGGCCGTCTGCGTGAGTTCCACCAGTTTGGTGTAGAAGCTTTGGGCGTAACCGGTCCAAATGTTGATGCGGAAATCATTCTGTTGGCTGTACAGGTACTGCAGAGCTTGGGCCTGAAGGATTTGAAGCTGAAAATCAATTCCGTAGGCTGCCCCAAATGCCGTCCGCAGCACAGAGAAAAGCTGCAGGCTTTCTTCAAGCCTAATTTTGACGAGCTGTGCAAGGATTGCCAAGGCCGCTTCGACCGCAATCCGCTGCGTCTTTTGGACTGCAAAAATCCGCACTGCCATGAGCTGGGCGAGGGCGCACCGAGCCTGGAGGAATGCCTGTGCGATGAATGCAAGGAACACTTTGAGGGCCTGAAGCAGCTGCTGACCGCTGCAGGTGTTGAATATGAGGTTGACCACAATCTTGTGCGTGGCCTTGATTATTATACAAAAACTGCTTTTGAAATCCAGTACGCTCCGCTGGGCGCACAAAGCGCTGTTTGCGGCGGCGGCCGTTACGACGGACTGGTACAGGAAATCAGCGGTGACGAAGCCCGCCCCGGCATCGGCTTTGCTATGGGTATGGAGCGCGTACTGCTGGCATTGGAGAAGCAGAATCTGCTGCCTGAATTTGATGAAAGCATTGACGCTTATGTTGTCTGCCCCAAGCAGGAAAACTTTGCGCTGGCTTTCAAAACCGCCATCGAGCTGCGTCGCAACGGCTTTAAGGTTGAATACGACTTTAACGGCCGCAGCATGAAGTCCCAGATGAAGCAGGCCAACAAATTCCAAGCTAAGCAAGTGTTAATATTTGGCGATGATGAGCTCAGCCGTAATGCCGTTACTGTACGTAACATGGCAACAAGCGAGCAACATGAAATCGCTGTTAATGATATTATTAGTTATTTCAATACTTTATAAGTAGAGGTGCTAAAGATGATTAATGAAAAACGCAGCCATCATTGTGGTGTGCTGACCAAGGAGCAAGCCGGCGAACAGGTTGTACTGTGCGGCTGGGTTGCTAAACGACGTGACCACGGCGGATTGATTTTTATCGATTTGCGTGACCGCAGCGGTATCGTGCAGGTTGTTGCCGATCCCGAAAGCGCAGGCAGCAGCTTCAAAACTGCCGAGGACATCCGTAACGAATATGTTATCAAAGTAATTGGTAATGTACGTCTGCGTGATGAGGACACCATCAACGAAAACATTCCTACCGGTACCATCGAAGTACTGGCACATGATATCGAAGTGCTGAACGGTGCTAAAACTCCTCCGTTCTACATCAAAGACGGTATTGACACTGACGAAAACCTGCGTCTGAAATACCGTTATCTGGACCTGCGTCGTCCGGAAATGCAACGCAATCTGATTCTGCGTCACAAGGTTGCTAAGCTGATGCGCGACTATCTTGATGATAACCATTTCCTCGAGATTGAAACTCCGATGCTGTGCAAATCCACTCCGGAGGGTGCTCGTGACTACCTCGTTCCGAGCCGTGTAAACCCCGGCAAGTTCTATGCACTGCCGCAATCTCCGCAAATCTTCAAACAGCTGCTGATGGTAGCCGGTATGGAGCGTTATTTCCAAATCGCCCGTTGCTTCCGTGATGAGGACCTGCGTGCAGACCGTCAGCCGGAATTCACCCAGCTGGACATGGAAATGTCCTTCATGGAGGTAGACGAAATTCTGGAGCTGATGGAAGGCTTAATCCACCACATCTTCAAGGGTGCTCTGGGCAAGGATATCCAGATTCCGTTCCAACGTCTGACCTGGGACGATGCTATGGATCGTTTCGGCAGCGATAAACCGGACCTGCGCTTCGGCATGGAGCTGAAAAATGTCAGCGAAGCTGTTCAAGGCTGCACTTTCCAGGTATTCAACAATGTTATCGCTAACGGCGGTCAGGTAAAATGCATCAACGTTAAGGGTTATGCAGATATTCCGCGTCGTCAGCTGGATGAGCTCGTTAAATTCTGCGGCATCTACGGTGCTAAGGGTATGGCTTGGCTGCAATTCCCGGCAGAAGGCGGCGTAAAATCCTCCATCGCTAAATTCTTCAGCGATGAAAACATCGAAGCAATCAAAAAAGCTGCTGAAGTTGAAGCAGGTGACCTGCTGCTCTTCGTTGCCGATAAACCGTCTGTAGTTGCTGCTTCTCTGGGCGCACTGCGTATCGAAATGGCTAAACGCCGTGGTCTGATTGATCCGGATAAGCTGGCCTTCACCTGGGTAGTTGACTTCCCGATGTTCGAGTACAACGAGGAAGAAAAACGTTATGTTGCAATGCACCATCCGTTCACCGCTCCGCGTGACGAGGACCTGCCGCTGCTGCTGACCAACCCCGGCAAGGTATATGCTAAGGCTTATGATATGGTTCTGAATGGCACCGAAATCGGTGGCGGTTCCATCCGTATCCATCGCCGCGACGTACAGAAGAAGGTATTCGAAGCTATCGGCCTGTCCGATGAGGAAGCACAAGAGAAGTTTGGCTTCATGATGAATGCATTCGAATACGGTGCTCCGCCACATGGTGGTCTGGCATTCGGTCTGGATCGTCTGATCATGATTATGGCTCAGCGCGATTCTATCCGCGACGTAATTGCTTTCCCGAAAACTCAGAGCGCATCCGATCTGATGACTCAGGCTCCTAACGATGTTGATGAAAAACAGCTGCGTGAGCTGCACATCAAAACCAGCCTGCTGATGAAGAAGGACAAAGAAGACAAATAAGCACTTTAGCCTGCTTCTGTCAAGAGGATAAAGCAAAATAAATATTCAAAAATTTTTAATGGAAGCGTTGAAAAACGCTTCCATTTTTGGTATTATATGTATGTCGATAGAAGTTAAAGACAATTGAAGAATAGTTGTTAATTATACCCCTGCGATGTTCGTTACATTGCTCCAAAGGTTTTGAGCCAACACTCTAACCTAGGGAGCCTGATACTCCTTCTTTCAAAAACATGCCTCCTTTGAGTGGACGTTTGCGATTGGTAGGGAAGGCACCCACCTGCACATGCAGGTTCAAAACACGGAGCTGGACGGCATTGTGGGGATTAATTTTTTTATGAGATAATTTAAAACTAGGGATTTTGCTATTAAGCCTCTCCTTGGGGAGAGGTGGCATCGCGAAGCGATGACGGAGAGGGGAATTGCTGTGCATAAAAGACTTCGGAAGTGTGAAGATTGCGGACCCATCTCAGTCACCCTGCGGGTGACAGCTCTCCCCGAGGAGAGCCTTCGGTACCATTGATAACATATAATTTTCGTCATAGAAGGATACAGGTAAAGAGCGATGGAAAATCTATTCGGTAATTTATTTGAAACTGAAAAGCGACAGACGAAGCCTTTGGCTGACCGCATGCGTCCGGAGCGCCTCAGCGACTTTGTAGGGCAGGAGAGCGCCGTAGGCGCAGGCAGTCCGTTGCGCCGCATGATTGAGCGTGATGTGCTGCAGTCCGTACTTTTTTACGGACCTCCGGGAACAGGCAAAACAACGCTGGCGAAGGTCATTGCGCATGTCACCGGCGAAAAGTTTGAGGCAATTAACGCCGTTTCCAGCGGTGTGCCCGAGCTGCGCAAGCTCATCGCCAAGGACAGGCGCAACGGACGCGGACGTACCATCGTGTTTATCGACGAGATTCATCGCTTCAACAAGGCACAGCAGGATGTGTTGCTTCCTTATGTAGAAAACGGTACGATAGTGCTCATCGGTGCTACTACCGAAAACCCTTTTTTCGAAATAAATTCGCCGCTGCTTTCGCGCATGAAGGTGGTGCGCCTGGAAAAGCTGCAGGCACCGCAGATTCAGCAGATTCTGGAGCGTGCGATTGCAGATACTGAGCGTGGCTTTGGCAACAGCTTTAAGGCTGAGCCTGAGGCGCTGAGGATTATTGCCGATTTTGCGGCAGGTGATGCCCGCAGTGCGCTGAACATTCTGGAGCAGGCCGAGTTCATGCTGCCGGAGGAGGGCGAGCGTGTGCTGACGGTAGCAACGCTGCGCAGTGTTATCGGTACGGCGCTGCAGCGTTACGATAAGAAGGGCGACCAGCATTATGATATCATCAGCGCTTTTATCAAGAGCATGCGCGGCGGTGATGCGGATGCAGCGCTGCATTATCTGGCGCGCATGATTGAGGGCGGTGAAGACGTACGCTTTGTGGCACGCCGCGTTGTTATCTGCGCGGCGGAGGATGTAGGCCTGGCGGACCCGCAGGCACTGGTGGTAGCCAACGCTGCGGCGCAGGCTGCCGATTTTGTCGGCTGGCCTGAGGCGCAGATACCGTTGGCGGAGGCAGTGTGCTATATTGCCAACGCACCCAAGAGCAACACAGCCTATATGGGCATTGCCAAGGCGCGCGCGGATGTGCGCAGCCGTAACTGCGGCAGTGTGCCCAAGCATTTGCGTGATGCGCATTATCCCGGTGCAGCCAAGCTGGGGCACGGCATAGATTACAAATATCCGCACAACTTCCCCGGAGGCTGGGTGGAGCAGCAGTATCTGCCGGATGAGCTGATGGGAACGCGCTATTACATTCCCAGCGGTCACGGTCAGGACAAGGGGCGCAGATAAAAATAACACAATTAGAAATTTAAGCTATACAGCTAAAATTTGCAAAAATTATTTGTGTCGCAATCTAGCATTTTTTCTGTTAATAGTGTATACTATACCTATATTATAGACTATTGTATTAGACAGAAAGGGTGTGAAGATCATAGCTTTAAGCAACAGGCAGAAGCAAATTGCTGAAATTGTACGTCTGGACGGACCTATTACCGGCGAGCATATAGCCGAAAGGCTGAATGTAACCCGCGCTGCCTTACGCAGTGATCTGGCAATCCTTGTTATGGGCGGTATTCTTGATGCGAGACCGAAGGTTGGTTATTTTTATACCGGTAAAAATACTTTGGGTATGCTGATGGAAGAAATTTCTGCTATTACTGTGCAGGATCTGCAGTCGGTACCGGTAGCGATTAAACATGACAAGAGCGCCTACGAAGCAGTTGTTACCATGTTCCTTGAGGATGTCGGAACGGTGTTCGTGCTGGATGAGGAAGGCATGCTGAACGGCATTTTGTCGCGAAAGGATTTACTGAAGGCTGCTATCAATAATAATGATTTGCGTGATATTCCCGTGGTCATGGTAATGACGCCGATTTCCAAAATCATCGTAGCTACTCCGGATGAGCCTGCCGCTTCGGCAGCTCGCAGACTGATTGACAATGAAATCGACTGTCTGCCGGTAGTAAAAATTATTGATGAAAAGAAGCGCATGTACCAAGTGCTGGGACGTATCACAAAAACTAATTTTACTCGTTTGCTGGTAGATCTGGCTGAGGGTAAGGGGGGTAATTATCATAATAACGAAGCTTAATCCGGTTATTTATGCTGTATCTGACTCTATTGGTGAAACTGCGGAGTCCGTAGTTAAGGCAACCACCAGTCAGTTCGTAGAAGAAAAATTTGATGTTATCCGTGTTCCTTACGTAAAGGGCAAGGAACAAATTGATAAAATTGTAGAAGAGGCTGCAGCAAATAATGCGGTTATCTGCTATACAATCGTATCGCCGGAGCTGCGCGAGCATATGGCGGACAAGGCTATGAGCAGTGATGTTGAGGTAGTTGACGTTTTGGGACCGATGCTGAAGTCCATCGAAAAGTCTACCGGTCTGCTGCCGAAAAATCAGGCAGGCCTGATTCACTCTCTGGACCACGAATACTTCAAGCGTGTTGAGGCTGTGGAATTTGCTGTTAAATACGATGATGGCAAAAATCCTTTGGGCCTGCTGAAGGCGGACGTTGTTATTATCGGCGTTTCCCGTACTTCCAAAACACCGCTGAGCATGTATCTGGCACATAAGCAGATTAAGGTTGCCAACGTGCCGCTAGTACCGGAGCTGGCTCCTCCTGAAGAGCTTTTCAAGGTGCCTCCGTATAAGATTATCGGCCTGTTGATTGACCCGTTCAAGCTGAACGAAATCCGCAGCGAGCGTTTGAAAACCATGGGCCTGTCCGATACTGCGACTTATGCCGATATGAAGCGTATTGATGACGAGCTGGCTTACGCTAAGGGCATTATGCGCCGTCTGCACTGCCAGATTATCAACGTTTCCAACCGTGCGATTGAAGAAACCGCCGGCATTATTATGGAGTATGTTCGCAAGAACAAGGAACGCCATCACGAAAACTAAATTAGTGTAGCTCTGAGCTGCTGTTGCAGTGAGTCAGAAAGTAAACGGCCATTGGCAGCAAAGCGTCTGCCGGTGGCCGTTTTTGGATAAAGAAGGTTGAAGGAGGTTGCCTTAGTGCACAGATACGTTTTTCATATTCCCTGCGCTGTTTATGAGAACGGTGCTTTAAAGCCTGCTCCGTGGCAGCAGGTGATAGATGATTTCGCCGAGGTGCTGTATAAGCATACGGACGGTTTTTTCGTGCAGGATGCCGTGGGCTATTATAAGGGACGCAGCTATGCGGAAAAGCTGCTGGTGGCCTATACCGCTGCCGATACAATAGATGATTTTGTGCGTATTGCCCGCATTTTGCAGCAGGAATGCTATGCCTACGAGCGTGACGGTGAGCTTTTTATCGCCAAGTGATGCCTGCTCTGTAACTAAATTGTGTTTTTATGCAGCCTCGGTAAGAGGGAATAGCTGTTGCAGGCAGTAGCACAAAGCTTTGCAAATATGCTATAATATATTATTATGATTTAGATTTAGAGGTGCAAAAAAACTATGGCACGCTTTGCTGTAAAGACATTAGAATTTGATAAAGTAAAAAATATGCTGGCCTCCAAGGCCGCAACCTTTTTGGGCAAGCAGGCAATAATTTCCCTGCAGATTGAAAGTGAATTCAGTAAGGTTAAGCGCCTGCAGGAGGAAACTGCGGAAGCGCTGCGCATTCTTGATGAAGGCAGACGTTTCCCCTTCGGCGGTGCGTTCAATATTACGGCCGATGTGAAGCGCGCGGAGCTTGGCAGCGTGCTGGAGCCGGAGGAGCTGCAGCATATCCAGACAACGGTGCAGGCCTTTGCTTCGATGAAGGATTTCACTGCGGAAAATGCGGAAACAGCGCCTAATTTGGCTGAATATGGTGCGGAGCTGACGCAATTCAGCCGTCTGGAAAAGCAGATTGGCAGTGCGATTGATGAGCATGGCGAAATCAAGGATAACGCTTCCCCGAAGCTTGGCGGTCTGCGTACTGCGATTCAGATTGCCAAAAACCGCGTGAAGGAAAAGCTCGACAGTATTCTGCATGACCCCAATAACCAGAAGTATTTCATGGATAATATCGTAACAATGCGTGGCGACCGTTACGTTATTCCTGTAAAGCAGGAATATAAGATGAACTTCCCCGGCATTGTGCACGACCAGAGCGGTACGGGTGCAACGCTGTTTATCGAGCCGTTAGCTGTTGTCAACCTGAACAATGATATCAAGCGTTATGTTGCAGAGGAGCACGAGGAAATCGAGCGTATTCTGCGTCAGCTCACGCAGAACGTGGGCGCGGAGACGAAGGCGCTGCTGGCTTCGCTGGAAATCTTTACTACGCTGGACGTTATCTGCGCCAGAGCTTTGCTGGCGCAGGAGCAGCATGCAGTACGACCGATGCTGGTATTGTCCGGAGGCGTAGAAATTGCGCAGGGACGTCACCCGTTGCTGCCGAAGGATACGGTAGTGCCTTTGGACGTACAGTTGGGCGATAAATTCACCATGCTGCTGATTACAGGCCCTAATACCGGCGGTAAAACGGTAGCACTGAAGGCTGTAGGCCTCTTTGCGCTGATGGCGCAAATCGGTCTGTTTATCCCCGCAAGCAGTGCCAAGCTGCCGGTGTTCCGCGCAGTTTATGCGGATATCGGTGATGAGCAGAGCATTGAGCAGAGCCTGTCAACCTTCTCTGCGCATATGACGAACTTAATCAGCATTTTAAACGAGGTCAAGGCAGGAGATTTGGTGCTGATTGACGAAATCTGTGCCGGTACGGACCCGAACGAGGGCGCTGCGCTGGCTATGGCGATGCTGGAGCACCTGCATGAGCAGGGCGTGCTGACGATGGTAACAACCCACTACAGTGAGCTGAAAACCTTTGCTTACGGTCACGAGGGCATGGAAAATGCCAGCGTGGAATTTGACCCCGTGTCACTGCGTCCTACCTATCGTTTGCTGATGGGCGTACCGGGAAGCAGTAATGCCTTCAATATCAGCCGCCGTCTGGGTTTGGCTGAGGATATTATCCAAAATGCCGGCGAGCTGCTGAACCAGGAGCATGTGCATATGGAAAATGTACTGCAGGAGCTGGACAGCGAACGTCGCCGTTATGAAAGCGGCAGCAAGGAGATTGAGGACCTGCGCCGCGAAAGCGAGCAGTTGCGCAACGCGCTGGCTTATTCCAAGAGCGAGTTTGAGCGCCGCAAGAATGAAATGCTGCGCAAGGCGCGTGAGCAGGCGGACGAGATTTATCGCCGCAGCCGTCGTGAATCCGAAGCAGTGCTGAAGGAGCTGCGCTCCATGAAGGCTGACTTCGATACGAAGCGCCTGGAGCAGGCGGCCGAAGAGGCGCGCAAGAAGCTCAACAAGACATTGAGCGAGGACGCACCGTTGCCGGAGGGTGCACCGTTATCAGCCAAGACAGCCAAGAAGGGCCTGAATGTCTTTGTTGTTTCCTTAGGAAAGAATGGTGTTATTACCGATGTCAACGGCAACGATGTAACAGTGCAGGTAGGCATTCTGAAAATGACGGTGCCGGCAAAAAAATGCCTGCTGACTAAGGCACAGCCTGCGCATACCGATGCTGCGCCTAAAAAGCGTAAGGGCTTCAGCAAGAATGCTGCTGCCAATTACGCACACCAGATGTTTATTGCCAAATCAGGCAGTGCCAAACAGGAAATTGATTTGCGCGGGATGACGCTGGATGAAGCAATTCCCGTTGTAGATAAAGCTATCGATGATGCGCTGATTGCCGGTATCGGCCAGCTGCGCCTCATCCATGGCAAAGGAACCGGTGCCTTGCGCGCCGGACTGACAGCGTATCTGTCGACCAACCGCTTTGTCAAGAAGCTGGAAACGGCAGCGTTGGAGGCCGGTGGCAGTGGCGCTACGGTAATTGATTTGTAATTTTGAAAGGAGTAGTTAACTATGACTATGAGTATTGCTGCAAAACACGCTAAGGGCAAATCTGCCCAAGATAAAATTTTCGGAGCTAACGCTGCTGCAGTGGCAGCAGCTGCCAAATACGGCAAGGATGCCGTTACCAACGCTACCATCGGCGCTATTTTAGACGAGGATGAAAAGCTCGTCTGCCTGCCGACTGTAGAGGAGGTTTTCCGCGGTCTTTCCACTAACGAAATGATTGCTTACGCACCTATCAGCGGTTTGCCTGAATATCTGGACTGCGTACTGACTGCTGCCTTCGGCAACTCCCGTCCGGAAGGCTACATTTCTGCAGTTGCAACTGCAGGCGGCACCGGTGCTATCCACCATGCTATCTGGAACTACACCGATAACGGTGACACCGTGCTCTGCTCCGACTGGTACTGGGGCGCTTACAAAGTACTGTGCCAGGATATGGGCCGTAATTTTACCACCTATAAAATGCTGGACGAAAACAATAAGTTCAACCTGCCTGCTTTGAAGGAAAAGGTTGACGAGCTGCTTGCTAAGCAGGATAACCTGCTGTATCTGCTGAATACTCCGGCACACAATCCTACCGGCTATAGCCTGAGCGGCGAGGATATGGACGGCGTACTGGCAATTCTGAAGGAAGCTGCCGTACCGGGCAAAAATATCGTTTTCTTCCTGGACGTTGCTTACATTGATTATGCCGGCGAAAAAGAAGAAGTACGCAAAATCTTTAAAAAGCTCTCCGGTCTGCCTGCCAACATTCTCTGCATTGTCGGCTACAGCATGTCCAAAGGCTTCACTATGTACGGTCAGCGTACCGGCGCTATGATTGGCGTTTCCTCCGACAAGAGCGTGATTGACGAGTTCGCTGCTATCAACCAATACACCAGCCGCGCAACCTGGTCCAACATCAACCGTCCGGCTATGCGCACTCTGGCAACCATTTACAGCGATCCTGAGCTGTTGGCGAAGGTTTGCGACGAGCGTGATTACTATTATCAGATGATTAAGGCACGTGCCGACCTGTTTACCAAGGAAGCAGAAGAATGCGGCCTGCCGATGCTGCCGTATGTAGCAGGCTTCTTCCTGTCTATTCCTGCTAAAAACCCGGATGCAATCTGCGAAAAGCTGCATGAGGACAACATTTTTGCAGTTCCGCTGGCTGCAGGTGTGCGTATCGCTGTTTGCGCCGTACCTCTGAAGAAAATCAAAGGCATGGCTGCTAAGGTCAACGCTGCAATGCAAGCCGTTGGCGAATAAAATGCTTAAGCTGCAGTTGTCCAATGGACAAATTATCGAAGTAGAGGAGGGCAGCACTCTGCTGCCTTTAGCTCAAAAATTGAGCGATAAATATGCTTCTCCCATCGTTATGGGACTCTATAACGGTGAGGAATGTGATCTGCAGCGTCCGCTTACTGCCGACGGCACTGTTGATTTCGTGGAAGTCAACAATTCCGTAGGCATGCGTGTTTATGTGCGCACGCTGCTGTTTATGCTGATTGCGGCAACCAAAAAGCTTTATCCCGATGTACATCTGGAGGTGCGCAATTCCCTGGGAAGCGCGCTCTACTGCAAGGATAACAGTGAGCGCAAGCTCACCGCTGAAGATATTCGCAACATTGAAGAATATATGCATAAAATGGCAGAACGCAAGGAGCTTATTAAGCTGCTGCGTCTGGCGAAATCCGAGGCTATTGATATGGCCTGCGCCATCTGCAGCGATGATAACCTGGCGCTGTTGGCCCAGGTGCCCGATGATACTGTGCTGACGATTAACATTCTGGAGGGCGTGCCCGGTTATCTCTTCGGACCCATGTGCCCCGATGCCGGCTATGTGCCGCATTTTGAGCTGCTGCCGTATGCTGACGGTGTGATTATCAATTACCCTGACAACGGCAACTGGCAGGTGCTGCCGCCCTTTGTAGACCAGCCGCGCCTTAACGATGCCTATCAGGAGGCAGAAGAATGGTCGGCCATGATTCACTGCAATACTGTGGGCAAGCTCAATAAAATTATTGATTTAGGCTATGCCGAAAAAATTATTCAGGTAGCGGAAGCGCTGCATGAAAAGAAGCTGGCTAATATTGCCGATATTCTGGCAAGTCACCATGAGCTGAAGCTGGTGCTGATTGCAGGTCCGTCCTCTTCCGGCAAGACCTCTACGGCACAGCGCCTGAGCATTCAGATGGCAGTTAACGGCCTGCGTCCGATTGCTGTTTCCATGGATGACTATTATAAAAACCGTGTCGATTCGCCGCGTAAGGCTGACGGCAGCTATGACTTTGAATGCCTGGAGGCTATCGACCTGGAGCTGTTCAATGAGCATCTGCAGCGTCTGCTGGCAGGTGAAAAAGTGAAAATGCCCAAGTACAATTTCCGCACCGGCTGCCGTGAATATCGCGGTAACGAGCTGCAGCTGCAGGAAAATTCCGTGCTGGTTATCGAAGGCATTCATGGCCTGAACGAAAAGCTGACGCCGTCCGTACCGGCGGAACATAAAATCAAAATTTACGTCAGTGCGCTTACACCCATGTCTTTTGACGAGTACAACCGCATCCGTACTACCGATATGCGTCTGCTGCGCCGCATGGTGCGCGACAGTCAGTTCCGTTCGCATGATGCGGAAACTACGCTGAGGACTTGGGCAGACGTGCGTGAGGGTGAAGAAAAATACATCTTCCCGTACCAAAGCAGTGCCGATATTATTTTCAACACCACGCTGATTTATGAATTTGCTGTACTGAAAAAATATGCGGAGCCGCTGCTGCGTGCTGTACCGCAATCCGCAGGCATGGCCTATACTACTGCGCGCCGTCTGCTGAACATTTTAAGCTACGTTAAGCCGTTGGAGGATGAGGTTATTCCCAATAATTCTATCCTGCGCGAATTTATCGGCGGCAGTGTGTTTAAGGATGCACTGTAATTGTAAAAACAAAATATTGTGGTAATTTGTCTGCTGCCCAAGTTGGGGCAGCAGATAGACGCAAAAAAAAATGCTGTTGTACGTTTGCTTGCGTACAACAGCATTTTTGTTATGCGGTAAAAATTATTTGCGGAACATTTTGTCGAAGCGCTCCAGCAGACCGGCCTTGAAGCAGAGCACCAGGCCGCCGACAGCGCCGACTGCTGCCTGCAGAATCTGGTAGGGCAGTTTGATGTAAGCGTAGTGCGGTGTGCTGTAAATAAAGGCACGTCCCAGAGAATAACCCACAACCATGATAACAGCGCCTAAAATTACGCCGAGAGAAGCGCCCTTGAAGCTTACTTTGCCGCCGCGGTGTGCCAAGAGGCAGATGACAACAGCCTGAATGCCGTGAGTAACCAGAGAAACGAACATCGGTGTCGGGTAGAAGAATAAATCGCCCAAGAAGGCACCAACGCCGCCGACGATGAAGGCAGCCTTGGGGTCGTCCAGCAGAATTGCTGCCGTGCAGATGATAACATCATTGAGATATAAATGGCCGCCCGGTACCGGCAGACCGAAAGAGCTCATCATAATATTGAGCGCCATAAACAGTGCGGTGATGCAGATTGCCAAGGTGGCGTTACTTTTTTGTGCTTTACGTTCTATATGTTCCATATAAACATTCCCCTCTTTATAAGATGATAAAAACTATTATATCGCTGTTTGGTTATAATAATATTGCCAGAACAGAAAAATTATCTATGGTCAGATTAGCCGGGGAATTCCTTTCGCTAATTCTTCATAAAATTTTTGGTAGAATAAAGCAGGTATTTTTGGTATAATTATTGAATAGAGTATAGGAATAAGTAAAAAATGGGAGGTCGCTATCGTGACAGAACTTAAGAAATTCAAACGTGTAGTTTTAAAGCTTAGTGGTGAAGCCCTGGCCGGTGAAAAAGGCTTTGGCATTGATCCGACAGTAGTATATGCCTTGGCCAAGCAAATCAAGGCTGTAGTTGAGACAGGGGTAGAGGTTGCTATCGTTAACGGCGGCGGTAACTTCTGGCGCGGACTCAGCGGCAGCAACAAAGGCATGGACCGTGCTACTGCTGACTACATGGGAATGCTGGCAACCGTTATCAACTCTTTGGCGTTGCAGGATGCTTTGGAAAACTTAGAGGTTCCGACCCGTGTGCAGACCGCTATTGAAATGCGTCAGATTGCAGAACCCTACATTCGTCGCCGTGCTATCCGCCATATGGAAAAAGCAAGAGTCGTTATTTTTGCCGCAGGTACCGGTAACCCCTATTTCTCCACCGATACCACCGCTGCTCTGCGTGCTGCGGAAATCGAAGCAGATGCTATCCTGATGGCTAAAAAAGGCGTAGATGGTGTTTATGACAGCGACCCGGCAGTTAATCCGGATGCGAAGAAATTTGATGAGCTGCCTTACATCGAGGTTATCAAACGTCATCTCAGCGTAATGGATTCCACTGCAATCAGCCTGTGCATGGATAACAACATTCCTATTGTAGTATTTAATATTGATGAACCGGGTAACATTCTGCGTGCTGCTGCAGGCGAAAAAATTGGTACCCTGGTAGGAGGTAAGGAATAATGGCAACAGTTAATGAAATTATCAGCGGTATCGAGAGCAAGATGGAAAAATCCGTTGCTGCTCTGCGTGTAGATTTGGCAAGCCTGCGTGCTGGTCGTGCAACTCCCTCTCTGCTGGAGAAGGTTATGGTTGATTACTACGGTTCCCCGACACCTGTAACTCAGGTGGCAAGCGTAACCGTACCGGAGCCGCGTATGATTGTTATTCAACCTTGGGAGAAAAACATTCTGAAGGATATCGAAAAAGCAATTATGAAATCCGACCTCGGTCTGAACCCGAACAGCGACGGTATCTGCATTCGTCTGAACCTGCCGCAGCTGACCGAAGAGCGTCGTAAGGACCTGGTTAAGGTTGTACATAAAAAAGCTGAGGAATACCGTGTTGTAGTCCGCAACCTGCGCCGTGATGCCAACGACGCTATCAAAAAGACCGAAAAGGCTAAGGAAATCACCGAGGACGAGGCCAAGAAGGGTACTGAAAAGGTACAGAAGCTGACAGATAAGGTTATGAAAGAAATCGACGCTGCAGCTGCTAACAAAGAAAAAGAAGTAATGGAAGTATAATGGAAATTCCACAGGTTTTGGCACTGCCTCTGGAGGAGGCTGCCCGTCGCCTGGAGGCCGCAGGCTGCACCTATGAGGTGCAGCCTCTGCTGCCGCCGCGTGCAAGCGAGACAGACTTTGAAGGGCGCGAGGTGCGCAGATATGTAGTAAGACAACAGCAGTTGTCTGCTAATAGATTAGCTCTTACCATTGTGTATAGATAAGGAAGGAGGTGCGACGAATGGCTCTGAAAATTGATAAGGATTCTTGCGTAGGCTGCGGTACTTGTGCTGCTACCTGCCCCGTTGGCGCTATTACTGAAGTTGACGGTAAATACGAAATCGGTGAAGACTGCGTAGAATGCGGCGCTTGCGCTGCTAGCTGCCCGGTTGGCGCTATTGAGTAATTCAAGACTGCAATGCAAAATCAGGAAGGCGGCCTCCCGCAAGGGGGAGGCACGCCTCTTCTTTAATCAGGGGAAAAGTAAAGAAAACTAAAAGCAAGTTACAAATTTTAGCGAAGGGCTTGATGCTTGTGTTTAGAGGCTTGTTTCAAACAAAAAATAAGACTAAGAATAATATCGTAATGCATACTGAGGATCTGGATATGCAGAATATTCCTCAGCATATTGCTATTATTATGGACGGTAACGGTCGCTGGGCTAAGGCTCAGGGCAAGGTGCGTACCTTTGGCCATCAGGCCGGAGCAGAAACACTGAAAACTATTGTCAGAGCAGCTGATAAGCTGGGAGTTAAGGTTATCAGTGCTTATGCATTTTCGACAGAAAACTGGAAGCGTCCGGTGACGGAGGTAAACTTCATCATGGAGCTTTTGAGCCGTTATCTGACCAATGAGATTGACGAATTTAACGAAAATAACGTACAGGTGCGTTTTATAGGCTCGCGTAAAGGTCTGCCTGAGATTGTGCAGCAGAAGATGGAGCACGCAATAGAGGCAACGAAAAACAACACCGGTATTATTTTGAATTTGGCTATAAACTACGGCGGACAGGCAGAAATCCTGCATGCTGTGCGTACTATTGCGGCGGAAACTGCCAACGGTACTCTGGCCGTAGACGATATAGATAATAATGTAATTGAAAACCATTTGTATACCAAGGGCCTGCCTGCGCCGGATCTGCTTATCCGTCCGGGCGGTGATTTGCGTATCAGCAATTTTTTGCTCTGGCAGATTGCTTATGCGGAAATCTGGACGACCAAGGTGTTTTGGCCGGAGTTTACACCGGATCATCTGGTTGAGGCGATTTTGGCTTATCAGGGGCGCGAGCGCCGTTTCGGCGGTTTAGTCAGCCGGTAAGAAGCCGTATACGTCGTCAGGGCTCCTAGCAGTACGAGTATGTACGGCGTCGTCGCCCTTCCTCGTCTCCGGCATCTTCCCGGCTGCCTATAGAAGGAGAAAAATAGGTAAGACGCCATATACTTTGTCAGGGCTCCAATCAATTTTATAATTCAAAGAAGGATGTATTTTAACTATGTTAACACGTATTATTACCGGTGTAATCGGTATTATTGCGGCAGTCGGCATTATCACTAAGGGTGGCATGCTTTTTAATGCTGCTGTTGCGGTTTTGGCTGCTGTGGCCTGGTACGAATACCACAAGATGGTGGAGAACAAGGGCTATCATGCCTACACGCTGACCGGCGGCGTTGGCGCATTGCTGATGGTGCTGGTTGCCGGTGCAGGCTATTATTTTGAGCTGGAGGGCGTTTATACGCTGGCATTTATTGTGATGCTCACAGCGCTGTTCTTCATTTTCAGCACGATTGAGGGCCTGTGGCTGCATTGCAACAGAGGCGAGCAGCATTGGGCAGAAAACAGTGCGCTTACTGCCTGGGGCATGCTGTACTGCGGTCTTTTGTTTGCGCACATTATTTTGTTACGCTCCTTTGATGGTGGTCCGCATATCGATTTGGGCTTCCGCGTATTTGAGTACGGCGAAATCTGCCTGTGGATTGTGCTTTTGGGCACCTGGGCAAGCGATACCTTTGCTTATTTCTTCGGCCGTGCCTT
>OHPV01000506.1_pt1 | contig 24811 bp, 23 predicted proteins | sample 1577781 | NCBI WGS metagenome assembly OHPV01 (sample SAMEA3879518, study PRJEB24766) | human gut metagenome | biome: human-associated habitat; feature: feces | place: USA | collected 1985/1987 | reverse complement strand
TATGCGGCAGCGGCAGCCGCCTATGTGCAGACTCCGGCGGATATCGTGGCACAGGCCCAGGCCGTTCAGGATCAGGCTGCGGAAAACAGCTTTTCCATTTATCAACTCAAAGGTGGTAACGAAACGCTGGACTATCGTTTCGAGCCGCTGGACAGTATTCACCGCAACGGCCTTTCCGTGAAGCCGGAAAACTATGAGTTGGTCTATACGGCGCCGCTGACGGCAAAGGACGATCTGGAAAGTATTTATACCCGGTTCAATGTGGATTGTCCGGCAGACTTTACCGGGCACTCTCTGTCCGTATCGGATATTGTGGTGCTGCATCAGGACGGGAAGGATACCGCCCATTACTGCGATAGGGTGGGCTTTACCGAAGTGCCGGAGTTTTTGCAGGAAAGGCAGCCGGAGCTTACCCCGGACGATCTGGAAACCGGTGAGCGCATCCGAACGCCCAGGGGCAGCTTTTATGTAACGGCTATGAGCCGGGAGCAGATGGAGGCAGCCGGTTATGGTGTCCACCATATTTCCGATGATGGAAAGTATCTTATCATGGGAAACGGTACACGGGCCTTTGCCGTGGCAGCGGAGCAGCCGGAAAAGGACAATCCCCTCCGCACGGTCGAAATGACGTTGGAGGATGACTACGGCATGATCGACGGCGTTATCAACAACGGCAGACGCGGCGAAGAATTGGAAAAAGCCCAGGAGTATGCAGAGCGGACAACGCCGGAGAAGCCTTCCATCCGTGAGAGGTTGGAGGACGCAAAACGGGAGTGTGCCGAGCACAAGCCCCCGGAGGGCAAGAAGCCCGGCCGTGATGTGCCGGAGCATGACTGCCTATGAGTCGAAGCAAGAAATGGCGGCTGGAATGGGCGTTCTTCCTGGGTGAGAACGGCAGGCGGCAGTATAACCATATCTGTAAAAAATGTGTTCACGGCTGCAAGCAGAGTTTCCGGGCGTGTCTGGTCGCTTGCCCGCATTACAGTTCCAAACGATCTAAAATTTGTGAGGATAAGGGTAGAAAAACCGCAGAATAATTCCCTGTATCCGTACTTTCAAAGAGAGCCTTTATGATTTCTCATGTGTCGGTCTGCTTGCTGGCACATGGAGAAAAAGGCTTGATTTCAAACACTTTCTGACACATAAAAAGGGAGTACAGCTTTTCGGTTCGTCCGATTGGCTGTACTCCCGCTTCTCTCAGCAAAATAGAAGCAACTTTATTAAAGGCGAGACGTACTCATTATAGTGAAATGTTCTCGTACAGTTTCGATAACTTATTCGCGAGTTTCTTATGAAAATATCCAAATTCCAAAACATTGATAGAGCGACGCTCGTCGATTAGGCTTTGCAATTTTTCCACGCCTTCTGCCGTTGGATGAACTTCAATGGTCTGTTGTGCTCCTTCAATTAGGCGAGAAATACGGAAATATTTCCAATTTTCAATTGCGCGCTCACAGACTCTCATAATAATTCCAACGGAACAAAGTAAAATATTTAATATACTGTTATTTAATAACAAGAACAGGAAGATGCTGCTTATAAGAATTAACCCAAGTATTGTTGCGATAATACGCGCTTTGACCATTTTGGAATTCCACCAAGTGTTTTGACGTTGACATTCAAACTGGGCATCTATTCCGTTATAACTTTTAGAAAAAACATACCAGTCTCGGACACCAGGAGGCAAATCACTCCCTGTGTTTGTCATCTGAGTAGTCCCATCAAGGGGATTCTTCTTATATATTTTTTCAGTTTGCTCTCGTATCACGCGAAGTTCGGGTTCTGAGAACTGATCTGCTTGTATATCTAGCGCATAGGAGTCAAAAAATTTTCTGAGCATAGAGGCTTGACTAACTTTTTTGGATGTTATCCGTCCAAACACAAAGGCCATAATATCCGCAACACCAGGAATCCCGTTTGCGATATATACTGGCCAATCAGAAGGAAAGAAAACAGAAAAAGCAGATGCTAAGCATGCGATCCATGTTAAATGGTTATATTTTTCTGCGGAATTAAAACATACACGGGCAGCATACTGAACCTTTAGCGCAAATTCACTATTTTGCCGTTCTTGAATATCATTGCTGTTTATCATTTTTCCTTACCGTCTCCTGTAGCAATAAATAGTCATCTCTTACAATTTTCCGCAATCGATTGTCTACACAGTACTTCATAATAAATGCACCGTGACAGGAACGAAGTTTCCTTCCTGAACCGCAAGGGCACAATACATGGCCGCGGTATTTTTGACCTGATATAAATGCCATTAATTTAATTGTTTTAACAATATCCGGTTCGTTGAAATAATCTGAATAGGTTTGAATGATACCTTCCCAACCGTGTCCGCGCTCTCCAAATGGAAATTCTCCATAGCGTTGAAAAAATTCATATGAAAAATAATATGGCTCAACAAATTCTTCCAACCACGCTTCTAAGGAAAAGCCATCAACAAACCGAACCCTAATACTAGTATCTGTTTCGAGACATAGTTTGCCATTTAAATACCTGTGCGGATAGTGGCAATCAATATGATTGCCAGCATCCAATACATAAGGGAGTTCTTCTGATTCTAGCGGAATAACAATTTTTACCGAGTATTCTTTGCAAAGTTGAAATCCTTTTGCAGATCGGTTGATTAGAATAGAGCCTGCAAGCACAATTTCCGTTTCTTCCATTGTGCATATTTTCAGTTTTCTATAATTGTATAGGTGCAGCAGGCTATTGGCCTGCTGCACGGCGAACGCTTTGGAAATAATCATAGGCCTCGATAAGGCTTTGCTGTGCCTTGTGAACTAATGGGCTTCGGCGGAGTGGTATTACAGTACTTGTTACCCAAGACAGAAGATACAGGTGTGTTTCCAAGCCCGTTTTCAATTGATGCCCTAAACCGCTGGTCATCGTCTTGCTGCAAAGATTCAATGAGATCATCCTTAACGGCCTTAACCCAACGGAAGAAATGTGTCGGAATCCGTTCATTTTGATTCCACTTATCTGCCAAGTTGTCCTCAGGGTTAGCCGGGTTTGATATGTACCATTTTCCGTCTGGACGAGAGAAAACGGTGCGGCTACCATATATCTGCGCGAAATCCTTAAATGTGAGAGTTTGCTGCTGGGCATAGATGTTAAGTTCGTTGAGCACATACTCCAGCAATTCAAAGACAGAACAATTAGGATCGTACCGCGAAGCAATCTGCGTAGTAACTACATTGATAATTGCAGAAATAGGCTTGATCTCGTCGCCATCCTTGATTTTTGCATAAAATACATCTCGATGGTATTTCAAAATCTGAATGACCCGTTGAAGCGCTGATCGGTCCAATTCATGAGGGATTTCTTCAACTGATGCAAAAAGGACACGGTTCGCTGCAAAGAGACGCTCGCGATAAGCTGATCTAGACACGGTCAAAAAAGGCTCATTCTTTGCATCAAACCACGCGCGTAACCCTTTAGGATTGTTGGTCAACCATGAGTAATTCCGCTCTCCGTTATGTTTTGGAATTGCAATTGCTGTCTCAATCAAGTTAGGCTCTAAACTCTTTTTGATGAGTCGGTTCTTATTCTCAACCGTTTCATCTGTGGCGGGAACAATGTCGATTGTAAAACCGATGTCATTGATATCAGCATATTCAATTGTGAAGCATTCTTTATATATTGTCAGCTTGCCACCGTAGATTCCGCTTGAACTGAGAGCTTCTTCAATTATTTGCCGAAGTTCACTTGGAGTATAGTCAACTCGACTTCCGCGAACTTGACAGATGAAATCCAAATCATAACTTGCAGAGGAATCCGTAGCGTTCGGACGAACAACCGTTCCGAAGGCAAACGACCCCTGAGGGTACATGTCTGCGTCAATGCCATAGTCATTGAGGAACTTCGTAATTGCGCGGTATTTTTCAACGGCGTTCTTGTACATTGTCGGCGATATATCAAGGCTAGAGATAATGGACAGGATGTCTTTTTGACGTTCAGGTATATTCTTCACAAGAATACCTCTCTTTCTATAGTATTAGTAGCACTCAACTGCGGCGAGTGCTATTTCTTGCCTACATAATATCACTTTCGCTTTCAGAAGTCAATGATTTATCGAAAAAGTCGTTTTTTAATAATACGTTTATGACTATGCAGCGAAAATGCGGCAGTTTTAATTGACAAAATCGTTTTTTAGAAGTATACTGTCATGGTGCGCAACGAACGGGAGGATATAGCTATGTTAATACAGTTTTCTGTTTCTAATTTCTTATCATTTAATGAGAAAGAAACGTTTTCAATGATAGCCGGAAAGGCTCGAAAAAATATCGACCGAGTCTTTAGCAATAAGAAAATTAAACTCACTAAGTGCGAAGTGATACTCGGAGCAAATGCATCAGGAAAATCCAATCTTGTATCTGCATTTCAATTTGCTCAAAGTGTAATAGTCGATGGTTTACCTCGCGGCTTTTCAAATAAATTTTTTAGATTAAATCCTGAAAATAAAACTGTTCCTTCCGAGTTTGAAATCGAACTTCTTTGCGGTTCAAAGATTTTTGTATATGGATTTTCTGTTATTCTTTCAACGGGAAGTGTTTTGGAAGAATATTTATATGAGAAGATAAGTCCCTCGTCTAAAAAGATGTTATTTAGTCGAGATACGGCTTTAGGTTTATTTGACGTAGGGAACTATTTCAAAAGTAACGATGCAATTGCAAAACTGAATAACTATGGTGAAGATAGTGTTGCTGATCAAGAAGTCTTATTCTTGACAATTATCAACAAGAACAAAGGAAAAATGTTTTCTGATTTTTCTGAATTACAAGTTCTACGAAATATATTTGAGTGGTTTTCCGATAGACTTAATATAAGTTTTCCAGATAGCATTCTTACAGGATATCCGTACTTTACTGATACCAATCTAGACGAAATCGCGGAACTGTTAAATGCACTTGGTACAGGTATTAGCGAATTAAAAATTGTTGAGGTTCCTGTAGAAGTGATAAAGAGCAAAATACCCGATGAGTTCTATAATAGAATTATTGCAGATTTAGAAAAGGCAAATGCTCGTATACAGACAGGAACTGATGACCGCCCCAGAATTATGGTCCGCTCTTATAAAGAGTTTTACACTTTTGAGATAGATGCGAATGGAAAAATAACTATTACCACAATTGAATTTAGCCACGAAAACAAGAAAGTATTTTTCGATTTAAACGAAGAATCGGATGGCACCGCTAGGTTACTAGACTTAATAGAGATTTTGTTTAAGGTGTCTGATGACCGAGTTTTTATAATTGACGAAATTGATAGATGCCTACATCCATCAATGACAGTGAAGGTAATAGAATTGTTTTTATCAATGGCAAAAAAGCGAAACACACAGTTGATTATTACTTCTCACGAGTCAAGGCTCCTAGCATCTGAAATGCTTCGTAATGATGAAATCTGTTTTGTGTGTAAGACAGCGCAAGGAAAGTCTATCATTAACCCTTTGGAGAAATATCAGCTCCGCGCAGATAAAAAAGTATATGCTGCACTATTTGATGGAACTTTAGATGCTGGTCCTTCTTTTGATGAGGGGAAATTATCCAGACTATCTGAATAGTATAAAAAGTGTGAGGTGGTAAAAACGCCACCTCACACTTTTTGCTTGTTTTTACAGTTGACCAACAGCCAACCGCCACACCGTCAGCGGCACATACCACACCGCCACAATCAGCCGCCAGGCCAAGACAAAGCCGCCGATCACGCCACCGATTACGAAGTTCAGCGCAAATAGTGCGATCACTCCGCCCAAGGAACCGCCGCCCGGCACGATCCAGAGGCACATCCGATGGAGTCCAAACGGCAGCCCGCAGAGCATCCAGAGCCATACATAGTCAAGCTCCCCGTTCTTCATGCGGGCGGATTTGAAGATGCAGTACAGGATCAGCGCCACGGACACGGGCAGTACGCTTATGAAGAAAAATGCCTTGATTGCTTCACTTCGTGTCATCGGAAAAACCTCCTTCCGTAGTTCCATTATACAAGATGCCGGACACCGCGCTCAGCGCCTTCCACAAAAAATTATTCCAGTTCATGCCGCCGCTGTTGTTCCTGTTCCTTTGGAACGGTCAGCAGCGCATCCACATTCTGCTTAACGGTATCGTATTCCTGGGCTTCGGTTCTTGCGGCTTTGTATTCAGCAAGGAGCCGTTCCTTTTCTGCGGTGAAGCTGGAAAGCTCTGCTTTCATACTTTCCGTGGTCGGCAGCGGCACAGCGCCCAGGCGTCTTAGTTCTCTGGCAGCGGCTTCAAAAAGAATGATCTCGCTCTCATGCCCCCGCAGGAACTTTTCTTTATCGCCGGATTTGCGGTAGTGGTCATAGAGCGGTTTCAACTGGCGATAGATGGCGGCGTGCTTCATTACAAGGGCAAGTTCGGCACTTCTGCTTTCTATCCGCTTGATTTCCGCATGAGTGGTATCTCTGCGTTCAGACATAGCAGCCAACCTACTTTCCAATTCCTCATATCTGCCGATGCTATGCTCAGTCAGGAAGTTCATAGTTTTGGCGGCTTGTTTCAGATTGTTCAGCTTCGCCCAATGGGTGAAGCCTGCGCTTTGTTGCACCTTGATGTTGTTCTGAATGTCAATGAGCAGGCTGATCTTTCCGTTCTGCTGCTTCGGCTGTCGGGAAGGTCTGGAGCGTCCGGCGATTCGGGCGGCAAGGGCTTCTTCGGTATAATCCACGCCCAGCGTTTTCAGGCGGGTAAACCGTTCCTGACCGGGAGCGCGGCAGGAAATGTATTTGCCCCGCTTGATCTCATAGCCTTCTTTTTGCAGGCGGCGGAGCAAATCCTCAAAATCTGCGGCGGCAGGGATTAGCCGGTCAATGGCCGCTTTCAGCTTCGCCTTATAGCTGGTGCCGTTCTGTGCGGCCTGATGCTCAATGTAACTCTTGCCTCTGTCCTGACCAGGGACAATCACGGACAGACAGTGTTCCTGACAGAGCCGGTCGGAGGTACGGCGGATAAAGTGATAGCTGCGCCTATTGGAATGATAGTGCTTGTGCTCTGTAAAACTGACCGCATTGAAAATCAGGTGGTTATGAACATGATCTTTGTCTATGTGGGTGGTAAGTACAAATTCATACTTGCCGCCCAGGATTTCTTTTGCAAGCTCCATGCCGATCTCATGGGCCTGCTCCGGCGTGACCTCCCCAGGCTGAAAGGATTGGATCAGGTGGCGGCCCAGGTTCGTTCCCTTGTCGATGGCGTGGCGGCGAGTCCAGGCAAATTCGATGTCCGCGGTTTCGGCGGTGCAGCCGTAGGAAGAAACGAGTAGCCTTCCATCTGTCTTTTCTGGGTTGCAGATATAGTCAATGGCCGCTTTCAGCGTTGACTTGATAGGATGCGTCTTTGTAACTGCCATATCTCGTCCAACCTTTCCCGTATCTCGTCCATGTCGACCTGATACGCAGGGTCTCCGGCATTGATCCGCTTGGCGATCTGGTTGATATTCCGACCGATGGCGGAAAGCTCTTTGGTAAATGCCTTGATATCTGCGGTGTCCGTATAGATGATATAGCCGTTGATCGCCATTTTGCGAAGGTAGGCGCCGTACCGCTGCGTCGGCAGCAGCTTCATCCGCTTATCTATGAGCCGTTTTTCTTCCTCCGTGACATAGAATTTCATTTGGATATTCCGTTTTCTGTTTGCCATGCGCCGCCTCCGTTCCTCATAAGGGTTTGGGATTATCCCAACAAGCAGGAAAATTCGCAAGTGGGTACTCACTTGCTGTGCTTGCTATCGTAACTCTATTGTTCTTTCTCCCTCTACCTATAAAACAATCCGAAAGGGGTAAAATGGCTGATTTTTCGCAAAAATGAGCAAAAAGAAAAACGCGGCAAACTCCTAAAAGTCTGCTGCGTTTCAATGCAATTTCGGTGTTCAGTTGTCCTTTTCGACTTCGACGATGGCTTTCGCCGTTTCCGTAACGATGTGCAATCCCTTGTCATTCATTCCGTCGAGCAGAGTATCAAGCTGGCGGCGCTGTGTGCTTTTGTCCGCGCTCTTGTCGGGGAAAAAGAATTGATCCACGGATATATCGTAACGGGTAACAAGCTCATAAAAGATTTGCAAGCTCGGCTGTTGTCCTTTGTTCTCTATATTCGCAAGATAGCGGGGCGATAAGTTCATATCGTCGCTGACCTTCTTGCGAGACTCGCCTCGTTTTGTTCTTGCTTCTTTTATAGCCTTTCCAAACGCCGTAAAGTCATAAAGTGGTACGGGTCTTTTCATTGGCTTTTACTTTCCTTTGTGCAGATTTAATTCATACGCCTATATTATACAGTTCATCCTTGCTTCTTGGATATGCCTGCACAGTTCATAGTATTAGCCATTATAATTCTAATTATTCACATAAATGACCTTGTTTTGTTCGTCTGACCGTATATAATATATAGTGCTATGACTTTATGGAGGGATAACTATGTTTGAATATATGACAGTACAAGACGCAGCGAAACTGTGGAAGATTTCCGAACGCCGCATACAAAAACTATGCGAAGAAAATCGTATTGACGGCGTTGTGAGGTTGAGCCGTGTATGGCTTGTTCCCAAAGACGCGGAAAAGCCCGCAGACAGAAGATTGAAAAAGTTGAGGGATTTTTGAGATTTACATGAGAAAATATATACTTGCAAAAGGAGGCGGTAGGCGTGAATGAAAAAATCATGTTGGTTGATGATGAAAAAGGCGTTGTTGCCGTTATGAAAAACTACTTTGAAATGTCGGGCTATCAAATAATCACAGCTTACAGCGGGCAGGAAGCCTTAAAGAAAATGTCCTGTCTGCCGGATATTGTCCTGCTTGATATCAATATGCCGGATATGGACGGGCTTACGGTCTGTCAGAATATCCGCGATTATATCACTTGCCCCATTCTCTTTTTGACTGCTCGTATTGAAACGACAGATAAAATCAAAGGCTTTTCTACGGGTGCTGATGATTATATCGTAAAGCCTTTTGACTTGGACGAATTGGGCGCAAGAGTGGCGGCACATTTGCGCCGCGAAAACAGGAATCATGAACAGTCTGCATTGCGATTTTTTAATGATATGGTTATCGACTATGCGAAACGGGAAATCTCCATAAGCGGGACTCTCGTTTCGTTATCAAAGAAAGAATTTGATATTGTGGAGTTGCTCTCTATCAATGCCGGACAAGTCTTTGACCGCGAAAGAATTTATGATACAGTTTGGGGGTTGGAGGGCGACGGTAGTAGCAACACAATCATGGAGCATATACGAAAGATACGAGCAAAGTTTTCTGTCTTGTCGCTCCACAATTATATAGAAACTGTTTGGGGGGTGGGCTATAAATGGATTGGATAAAAAACATGAGTTTGAAAAAATCCTTTTTTGCAATTATTACAGCTTCCCTAATTGTAGCTATCGTATTAAGTGTTCTGTTCGGCGGTTTATGTAATGCTCTGATAGACCACTTCAATTTATATGTTACTGTTCCTGTCGAAGAAAGTAGCCTTGATAACTCGGAAACTATTGCCTCGGATAATTCTGCGGTAGTAATCTCGGGCGAGGGTGGAACGCGGACAACTTATTACTATACTTATAAAGTTGAGCCGGGATATAGTATTCTTTCTTCATTGCAGATAGTAATACCCGTTGTTTTGGTGGTTGTGGCACTTATTTATGCTGATATAATCTTTTATCGGTTAAAGCTGAAACGCCCTATCGCTATTCTGTGGAATAGTGCGGAACGCATACAAAATCAGGATTTGGATTTTGAGATAACAGGCTATGCGTCAGACGAATTAGGCGAACTCTGCTCCGCATTTGAAATGATGCGTAAAACCTTACTTTCAAATAATCGGGAGCTTTGGCGGCAAGCGGAGGAACGCAAACGGCTAAACGCTGCCTTTTCCCACGATTTGCGAAATCCAGTTACCGTATTGAAAGGGTCTGCGAAGCTGCTCCAAAAGAGTGTTGAGAACGGCATCCTTAACGCGGATAACGGCAAAGAGCCTGTCGAACTGATCTGTCAATATGCAGGGCGAATTGAGCATTATGTTGAAATTATGACGAGCACACAGAAATTAGAGGAATTGGAGTGCCAACGGCATATTTACGACAAAGAGAATATTCAATCGGAATTGCAAAGCAGCCTTACCATGCTTGCAGAAATGTCCGGCAAAGAAATTGAGATAACCAATTCCGGGACAGCGGCGCAAGTGCATATTGATAAGCAGTTTGTTTATAACACGGCAGAAAATCTTATCAGTAATGCACTGCGGTATGCGAAAAACAAAGTTACCATTAAAGTAACTTATCAAGAAAAACAATTGATTTTGACTGTTTGTGACGATGGCAACGGTTTTCCTTTTGCATTATTAAAAAAAGGCATTGCTCCTTTTTCGCGTAACGAAATGTCAGATAGTGAGCATTTTGGAATGGGGCTTTATATCTGCAAGCTATTATGTGAAAAGCATGGCGGCAGCTTAACAATCGAAAATATGGAACACGGAGCAAAGACAACAGCAGTTTTTAATTTTTGAAACTTTGAGAGATTTTTGAGATTTACCCTATATACTCTCCTTATCACATAGATAAGGAGAGTTTTTTATGGACATTTTAGTACAAGATATTTCAAAAATCTACGGTGCAGGTGAAAGTCAAGTAACCGCCCTCAACCATGCCAGCATGACTATTCATTCAGGCGACTTCATTTCCATTATCGGCCCGTCCGGCAGCGGAAAAAGTACGCTACTTCATATCGTTAGCGGATTGGATAAACCTACTTCCGGCGTTGTTTTATATGGCGATACCGATATTCACAACGGCAGCGATAAACAGCTTTCCGCATTTCGCCGCCAGAAGATAGGCTTTATCTTTCAGCAATTCAACCTTTTGCCCGTTCTCACAGCAAGGGAAAATATTATCATGCCCTTGTTATTGGATAAAAAGCAGCCCGACGAAAAGTATTTGAAGCAGCTTGCAGAACTTTTGGGATTAGAAGAACGCTTATCACATCTTCCGCATGAGTTATCCGGCGGTCAGCAACAGCGTGTAGCGATTGCCCGCGCTCTGATTGCACAGCCCGACATTATTTTTGCAGACGAGCCAACAGGAAATCTTGACAGTAAAAGCGGCAGCGAAGTGATGAAAATGCTCTGCGATATTCGGGAGAAGTTAGGAAAAACGCTTGTCATTATCACCCATGACAGCCGTATTGCAAAAAAGGCAGACCGCCAGTTTTCTATCATAGACGGAGAACTTACGGAGGTGACTGCAAAATGAAATCTTATTTATCCCTTGCATGGAAAGAACTTAAAACACAAAGAGTTACTTCCATACTAATTTTACTTGCCATTATTTTATCTACGGTTATGACTACGGTAGTTGGTCAGTCAATCGGTATTTTACAGTCCATGCGTATCAATCAAGCGGCAAGTCTGAATGGCGACCGTTATGTTACCTTTCATCAGCTATCAGAGGAACAAATGCAGTATCTTTCCGAAGATACCAGACTTACAGGCACCGGTAGTCTTATCAATGTAGGCGATACTGCTCTGCAAAATAGCGGCTTGACCCTCTATCTTCGTGAGTATTGTGGGAACGCATTAGACGCTTACCCGGCAATTAGAGAGATAAAAGAGGGACGTTTGCCGGAGCGTGAGAATGAAATCGCTTTGCCGGAAAATGCCCTGCAATATTTGGAGTTTGATGGTAAGATTGGCGATACTATCAGTATTCCGCTTGAAATTTCTTTGAGAAATGACATGGAAGCTGCGTATGAGTACACCGCAGATTTTACGCTTTGCGGTATCTTGGAAAACAGCTATCTTGGTTACAGCAGTGGCATTGTTGAGGGCATTGTTGGCGAGGGGACAGCGAATGCCTTACTGCCCGAAAGATATTTGCTTTATTCTACGGACTTCAAAACGAAAAGTACGGAGCAATTTCAATCCATTGTTAATGAGCTTCAGGAAGAACTATCTATTGACGAAGCAAATATACAGTACAACAGTATCTTATTGGAAACGCTTGGTATTGCTTACGAGAAAGCAGGAACAGTAGATACAGAAAGTACGGGATTTTCCTTTATGACCGTAGCCTGCGTTATGGTGGGTGTCCTTATATTGCTTGCGGCAGGACTTGTTATTTATAACATTCTGAAAATCTCTGTATCAAAGCGGGTACGCGAATATGGAACAATACGCGCTATCGGCGGGGAAAAGAAACAGCTTTATCGTTTGGTTACGGTGCAGCTTCTTATCCTCTGCGGCATTGGTATTCCAGTAGGTGTCCTTTTGGGGCTTTTATCATCACAAGGCATATTGACAGCCGCAATGAGTTTCTTAAACCCTGATTTGTTCATGGCAAATACCACACAGGAATTAACCGTGACAGTCAATGCAAATAGCGGAATTAAAATCTTGCCGTTGGTGGCAAGTGTTGTTATTACGCTGCTTTTTGCGGGCATTGCGGCTTTTCCCGCTGCTCGTTATGCTTCCTGCGTTTCCCCAACGGTGGCTATGTGCGGGCAGTCTGCAAAGGTGAAACGCCGCCGAAAGGTAAAAAAGATTAGAAATTTTGAGGCGTTTTACGCCCGCCTAAACTTGAAACGGAACCGGGGGCGTACATTCATTACCATTCTGTCTATGGTAATGAGTATCACGGTTTTTGTTGCATTGCAATCTTTCAGCGGGCTTATGGATACAAGCGTGACGCTTAAGGACAGTCATTTGGGTGATTATTCCATTTCAAATGAAACAAGTGGTATTTCTGCCGCTTCGGTGGGTGAATTGCGCAAAAATGAAATGGTAGATACCCTGTCCACAACCATGTTGACGATTTATCAGCATAACGAAACCGGGACGCTACCCATTGATACTGATATTTCGTTACAGACTTGGGAAGTCCTGCATATCGTCGGGTTTGATAATGAACGCCTGATCTCTGAAATTTCTACATTGAGTGAGAATGACAAAGCGGATTTGCTGAATGGAACAGCTTGCCTTGTGAAAAAACCTATTCCCTTTTCGGTTGAAGGACAGGAAATAGAGAATACAGAACTATCTGTAAATGATGAAATAAAAGTCGGCAATCAGACTTTGCGCGTAGCAGGAATTATTGACGATCCCGTTGAGATAAACAACGAGGGATTTGTCAACGGCGTACAGATTATCGTGTGTGATACCGCCTATACTGCTATCACCGGACAGACACAATATGCAGAAGTATATCCAACCTTAACCGAGAAAGCTGATGTAGAACAGTTTGAAACATGGTTAGACGAATGGTGCAGCCGGAACACAGGCAGTCATTGGCTGTCCTATCTGCAATCGGACGCAGAACTTGCGGAGAGTTTCGCGCAGATCAATATGCTTTGTTGGGGTCTGATTTTGTTCATTGGCTTTATTGGAGTGCTGAATATCATCAACACAGTTTATACAAATATTCACACTCGCATTTCTGAAATTGGTATGCAGCGCGCCATTGGTATGAGTAAGACAAGCCTTTACAAAACCTTTTTGTGGGAGGGTGCTTATTACGGGCTGATTGCTTCTGCCTTTGGAGGTTTACTCGGTTATATCTGCTCTGTCTTTATTGAAGCAGTGGCCAGTAATACGTTGCAATTTGGAATAGTACCGATTATTTCAATTTTGGAAGCAGCTGCGGTTTCTGTCGTTGCTTGCTTGGCTGCAACTGCTGTCCCTCTGCGTTCTATTGTAAAAACAGATATTGTAAAAGCTATTATTACGATTGAGTAATTTATGGAGAAGCCGAACGCTCGACTACTCCAACAGTTAGCGGCGGCTTTGAAATATGGAAATCAAAGCCGCCGTTTTCCTTTTGAAAAATTGGATTTACGGAGGGTGTGTTAAAGTCGCCCTTTTTTGAGGATACGGCGGGTATCGGGAGGTATCGCCGTGTCTATTTTTATTTGCTATAATCCGCCTAATATCCTACGGTCAAAAAAAGCTATCACCCACCGTCGGGATATTACGGCTATGAGTATGAACTGACAATTCAACTTAACACTCCTTACAATTCTTTTTGCGCTCGTCCGCGTCTTTTCGCGGGTGGGCGCATTTTGCGTTCTCGCATATATCGGTGTCGCTCACCGCCCTTTCAATTTGACTTGGAAATCCACCAGGAACGAATTGAAAGGAGCCGCATAATGAGCGACGTAAAGAATATTTTTGAGAAAAATTCCGCAAATCAGCCAAAACGCCACTTCCCAAGACCTTTAATGGACGAAAGGGGAAAGAATGACCTGCCTCCCGGCATGACGAAGGGAGGTGAGAAAATGGAACTCGATCCCAAAGAAATCCAAAGGCAGCAGACCTTTGATAGCTTCTGCAAGAAGGTATTAAAGCATGAGGCCGCAAACGGTCACAGGGAGATCAATCGCAGGGCGCTGATAGAAATACCTATGAGCGAACTGCCGAAAGGTACGATGGAGCAGCTTGCGGTTTACGATGAATACCCCTGGGAGTACACCTCATTCCAGATCGGCAATGAGACTGTGCTTGTCAAGGACGACTGTCTGGCTGAAGCGCTTGCTGCTATTCCCGAAAAGGAACGCAACATCATCCTGATGTATTGGTTCCTGGATATGGCAGACCGTGAGATCGCTTCCCACATGGGAATAGCGAGACGTACGGTAAATACCCATCGGCAGAAAGGCTACGAGCTGCTGAAAAAGCTGATGGGAGGTGAAGCGGATGAATAATACTGCTAAGCAACCCCGCCTGATCCCGTATCCGGTGATTGAAGCTGCAATCAGCGGCGATACAGACGCGGTGAATGAGGTGGTCCGTCATTATTCCGGTTACATAGCTACTCTTTGTCAGAGGACAGGCCGTGACGAGAACGGCAATTACTGCACCTATGTAGATGAAGAACTGCGTAGAAGGCTGGAAACAAGACTGATTATCTCTATCCTGGGCTTTAAGCTGATATAAAGCCCGGAGGCGCATACGAGTCCCCCCTTTCCTCGTATGTTGCCGGGCTCTTTGACAAAGAAAGCCGAGGCGGAAAATTCCCGGCAGCATAAGGCAGACGGATACGATCTGTTGGTGACGAGCCGGGCGGAAAGTGCGCCATGACCTCCCCAGGGAGCGAGCGAGAAACACAAGGACGCAAAGCAGGTGTGGCAGCCTGCGGGCGATAACTTCCAACAGGACAATGAGACTCCCTTACAGCTACAGCCCGAGCGTGCAACCATTTATCAGGTGGCGAGGCGTCGCAGGCAATAGGTAGGGTCGCGCGAGAACCGCGTGAGGGTGAAATTCCCGTGGAGCTGAGCCAAGCAGCCATCCGTATTTGCCTCTTTCTATTTTTTGATTTTTAAGTTACTGAAAGGGGTTACTATGCAAGAAAACAAATTGCCGAAAGGCAAAAAAAATAAAGCAAGTGAAAATCCTCTGGAAGAAACAACGACCTACCATATTGATGGCAGGTCGTTCGTTGTAAAGCCGGTATTCAAGGATGACAGCGCAAATACCTTTGGAGCAATTCTGCTGCGGCTCATGCAGGCGGATTGTGAACGAAAAACATGAATCCCTTGCAAACCCGGCTGACAAGTGGCTGTCGGGCGCGGTATAATTAAAGCGTGAAGTTATAGCACGCAAGAAAATTTGTTGTCCGACTGTCCAAGGAAGGAGGACTTATGAAACAGTCGAACAACAAAAAATCCCGTGATGTAACAGCTTTCCTCTATGAGCGGCTTTCCCGTGACGATAATCTGGAAGGTGAGAGTTACAGCATTGGTAATCAGAAAAAATTGCTTACAAAGGTAGCCAAAGAAAAAGGCTACACCAATCTGGTGCATTTCCTGGATGACGGCATCTCCGGCGTGACCATGGATCGCCCAGGCTTCGTGGATATGATCCAGCAGCTTGAACAGGGCAAGGCGGCAGCGGTCTTTGTGAAGGACCTTAGCCGCCTGGGGCGCAACTACATTGAGGTGGGACGCCTGACCGAAGAATTTTTCCCGGAGCACGATATCCGTCTTGTAGCAGTTTCGGACAACATCGATACCGCTGAAGGCGATAACGAACTTGCCCCAATCCGCAATCTGTTTAACGAATGGTATGCGCGGGACATTTCTAAAAAGCGTAGGATCAGCAATAAGATCAAGGGCAATGCAGGCGAGCCAATGGGACAGCCTCCCTACGGCTACATGAAAGACCCCGACAATCCCAAACGCTGGATCGTGGATGATGAAGCCGCGCAGGTGGTCAAGCATATTTACGGTATGACCCTGGATGGCATGGGAACGGAGCAGATTGCCGCTCAGCTTGAACGGGAGGAAATCCTGACCCCGCGGGCCTATTGGTTGAAAAAGGGCGTCAAGCGTCCCGGAAAAGGCAAGCAGCAGCCGCCTACCAAGTGGAACAGCTCCACCGTCACCAAAATCCTGTCCCTGCAAGAGTATTGCGGCGATATTCTCAATTTCAAGACTTACTCAAAGTCCTACAAGAACAAGAAGCGGATCGAAAATGACCGTGAAAATTGGGTGGTTTTCAAGGATGTCCATGAGCCGATCATTGACCGCGCCGTGTGGGAGCAGGTTCAGCAGAAACGGGGTAAAGTCCGCAAGCGCCGCACCAACGAGGGCGAAAAGAATATGTTTTCCGGTTTGCTGGTCTGTGCCGATTGCGGAAACAACCTGCATTTCCATTTCAATCAGGGAAACCCGGAGATCCGATATTTCAACTGCTCCAACTATAAGGGCAACCGCGGCACCTGCACCTCTACCCATTATGTTCGGGTGGATTTTCTCGAACAGGTGGTGTTAGGCGAGATCAAGCGTCTGACCAAGTTTGCCAGCCGGTATGAGGATGATTTCGTCAAGGCCGTTATGGGCAGTACACAACAGAATGTTGCTTTGGACCGCAGGCTCAAAGAAAAAGAGCTTGCAGCCCTGCAAGCCCGTGATGAAGAACTGGATGGATTGTTTGAGCGTATCTATGAGGACAATGTTTCCGGCAAGCTCTCGGATGACCGCTTTGCCAAAATGTCCCGCAGATACGAAGATGAACAGAAGGAGGTATCCGAGAAGATCAAGACCCTCCGTGCTGAAATGGACAAGCTCAGCAGCAAGTCCGTAACGGCGGATATGTTTATCTCCACCGTCCGCAAATACACCAGAGCCAAGGTCCTGACTCCAAGGATGCTTAATGAGTTGATCGATCACATCGAAGTCCATCAGGCGGAGAAGATCGACGGGATATGGGAGCAGCACCTTGTGATCCATTACAACTGTGTGGGAGCCATCTTCATCCCCGATGTGTTTCCACTTCCGGCACCGCAGGTGTCAGTGAATACAAGAAAAGGCGTAGTCATCAACTACGCCCCAGGTCAACTCGCTGTATAAAAAAGCGAGTGTTCTTAACAGCCTTTCAAATGCTGTAAGAACACTCGCCATGGTGCGGGCGACCGGACTTGAACCGGTACGGTGTCACCACCGAGGGATTTTAAGTCCCTTGCGTCTGCCGATTTCGCCACGCCCGCATATAATCAACCGCCGAAAGTCTTATCGGCGGTTAATATTATATTGCATTATCCGATGTTTGTCAACAGATTTATGCTCCTACGCTTCCATTCCGAACGGGTCGTCGTAGTGGTGCGCCTGCTCGAGCATCATATCCTTGACCTTCATCAAGCGCGTTGTTGTGCTGCGCTCGTTCTCGTCGAGCTTCATCGAGATATACTTTATCGTCTCCTCATACTGAGGAATCATAACGTGCTCAAGGGCATTGACCCTGCGGCGCGTTTTTTCTATCTCGCCCGCGAGCAGCTGGCACGACTTCTCGATCTCCGCAAGTCTCAGCATATCGGGCATTATCTCCGAAAGCGCGCTGACCGCATTGTCAAGCTCCGCCGAGGTGAACGCCGTTCCGTAGGAATAGATGTCGTTCCTGTCGGCAGTCTTGTACTGAACATCGAAAACCGGAATCATAACGCTCATCACGTTTTTCTCCGAGCTCTCGAGGCTCATCTCCTGCGTGGGGAGCATCATGGCGACACTCAGGCTCTTGTCGTTCATGGCGCTTCTGGCTATCTCCATGTTGACGTTCGCCTGCTTTATCCCCTCTTCCACACGGATGCGAAGAGCCTTATTCTCTTTTACGAGATCGAGGAAGCGGCGCATGAGCTCATCGCGCTTGTCTTTGAGCAGCTTATGTCCCCTGCGCGCCGTGGAAAGCTTGCGCTTGAGGTTTGTAAGCTCCATTCGCGTGGGGTTCACGTTCATTACCGCCATAGTCTATCACTTCTTCCCATATGGATTCAGAACTTGCCGTAATACTTATCGAGGAACTCGTCACTGACACGCTTGAGCTCGCTGCGCGGAAGTATCGAGAGGAGCTTCCAGCCGATGTTGAGCGTGTCCTCGATGCTGCGGTCGGTGTCAAAGCCCTGCGAGACATATTCTTTCTCGAATTCGTCCGCAAACTTTGCGTAGAGCTTATCCATATCCGTCAGCGCGTCCTCGCCCAGAACAACCATGAGTTCCTTTGCGTCCTTACCGCGCGCATACGCGGAGAACAGCTGGTTCATCGTGTTCGAGTGATCGGCTCTCGTCTTGCCCTCACCGATACCCTTATCTTTAAGTCGGGACAGGGACGGCAGAACATCGATAGGCGGATTGATGCTCTTTCTGTAAAGCTCACGGCTGAGGATTATCTGACCCTCGGTGATGTAGCCCGTGAGGTCGGGAATGGGATGGGTCTTATCATCCTCGGGCATGGTGAGAATGGGAATCATCGTTATGCTGCCGGGCTTGCCCTTCTGCCTGCCTGCGCGCTCATATATAGACGCGAGGTCGGTGTACATATAGCCGGGATATCCGCGGCGGCCGGGGACTTCCTTTCGCGCCGCCGAGACTTCACGCAGAGCGTCCGCGTAGTTCGTGATATCAGTCAATATAACAAGGACGTGCATCCCGCGGTCAAACGCGAGATATTCCGCGGCGGTCAAAGCCATCTTGGGCGTTGCGATACGCTCGATGGCGGGGTCGTTTGCGAGGTTCGAGAACATAACGGTTCTGTCGAGCGCGCCGGTGCTTCTGAAGCTCTCGACGAAGTAGTTCGACTCCTCGAAGGTTATACCCATAGCCGCAAAGACAACGGCGAACTGTTCGTTATCGCCGAGCACCTTTGCCTGACGCGCTATCTGAGCCGCGAGGTTTGCATGGGGCAGACCGGAGGCCGAGAATATCGGCAGCTTCTGACCTCTGACGAGGGTATTAAGTCCGTCAATGGCGGAGATACCGGTCTGTATGAACTCCTGCGGATAGCTTCTGGCGGCCGGATTCATCGGCAGGCCGTTGACATCCATTCTCTTCTCGGGGATTATCTCGGGGCCGCCGTCTATGGGTCTGCCGAGTCCGTCAAAGACGCGGCCGAGCATATCGGGCGAAACGCCGAGCTCCATCTGCCTGCCGGAGAAGCGCACCTTGCTGTTGGCGAGGTTGATTCCGGCGGAATTTTCAAACAGCTGAACAAGTGCGTTCGTGCCGTCTATTTCGAGCACGCGGCAGCGGCGGGTCTCGCCGTTTGCAAGCTCTATCTCACCAAGCTCGTTATACTTAACTCCCTCGACCTCACGCACGAGCATAAGAGGTCCCGAAACCTCCTGAATAGTTCTGTATTCTTTAGGCATCAGTAATCCTCCCTTGCGTCAACGGCGGCTTTTATCTCGGAATCTATCGCCGCACAGACTGTTTTATATGTGTCCTCAATGTCATTTTCATGGACATATTTGAAGCGTCCGATGCTCTCTCTCGAGGGTATCGAGACAAGCTTCTCTATATTCGCGCCCTTTTTGAGAGCGTCGAGAGAGCCGTCATAGAAGCGCAGGACAAGCTTCATCATAAGGTACTGCTTGCGAAGAGACGAATATGTGTCAACCTCGTGGAAAGCGAGCTGATGCAGGAAGTCCTCGCGTATCGAGCGGGCTGTCTCCATCTTGAGTCTGTCGGTCGGCGAAAGAGCGTCCATACCGACGAGCTTGACTATCTCATCGAGCGAGGCTTCGTCGGAGAGCAGAGCCATGAGCCTTGCGCGAAGCGAAGTCCACTCCTCGGAGACATTGTCGTTAAACCAGCTTCCGAGCGAGTCGGCGTAGAGCGAGTAGCTCGTCAGCCAGTTTATCGCCGGGAAGTGGCGCTTATATGCGAGAGCGGAATCGAGTCCCCAGAAAACCTTGACTATTCTCAATGTCGCCTGAGAGACGGGCTCCGAAATATCACCGCCGGGAGGCGAAACCGCGCCTATGACCGAAAGCGCTCCCTCGCGTCCGTCGGAGCCGAGGGACACAACGCGTCCCGCGCGCTCGTAGAACTGAGCAAGTCGGCTGCCCAAATATGCGGGATAGCCCTCCTCACCGGGCATTTCCTCAAGTCTGCCGGACATCTCGCGCAGAGCCTCTGCCCAACGGGAGGTCGAGTCCGCCATGAGGGCGACGGAATAGCCCATGTCTCTGAAATATTCCGCTATCGTGATGCCCGTATATATCGACGCTTCACGCGCGGCGACGGGCATATCCGAGGTGTTTGCAATAAGCACGGTGCGCTCCATGAGCGACTTGCCCGTATGCGGGTCGATAAGCTCGGGGAACTCGTTCAAGACGTCGGTCATCTCGTTGCCGCGCTCGCCGCAGCCGATGTAGACGACTATATCCGCCTCAGCCCACTTTGCAAGCTGATGCTGAGTGACGGTCTTTCCGCTTCCGAACGGGCCGGGAATCGCCGCGACGCCGCCCTTGGCTATCGGGAAGAGCGTATCGACGACGCGCTGACCGGTGACGAGCGGAACATTCGGCGCGAGCTTCTTTTCAAACGGTCTGCCGCGGCGCACGGGCCACTTCTGCATGAGCGTTACGGGCAGCTCATCGCCGTTTGCGGTCTCTATCGAGCCTATCTGCTCTGTGACTGTGTAATCGCCCTCGGCTATCGCCTTTACCGTGCCGACAACGCCGGGCTTCACCATTATTCTGTGTTCGACTATCTCGGTCTCCTGTACGGTGCCGAGAATGTCTCCGCCGACGACCTTGTCGCCGGGCTTCACCTTGGGCACGAAATGCCACTTTTTATCTCTGTCGAGAGCGGGCACCTCTATGCCTCTGACAAGGCTGTTGCCGACAAGCTCGCGTATCTTTTCGAGCGGGCGCTGAATGCCGTCGAAAATGCCCTCGATAAGTCCGGGGCCGAGCTCGACGCTAAGCGGCTCGCCCGTTGACTCGACGGGTTCGCCCGTGCCGAGTCCCGAGGTCTCCTCATAGACCTGAATCGAGGCTCTGTCGCCGTGCATCTCTATTATTTCGCCGATAAGCTTGCTGTCGCTGACGCGCACAACGTCGAACATATTCGCCTCGCGCATACCTGTCGCAACAACGAGCGGGCCGGCTATTTTTGAAATCTTTCCAGTAGTCATATCAGTTATCACGCCTTTCAGTCGAGCGTCATTATTTGTCCAGAATATCCGAGCCGACCGCCTTTTGTACGGAGCTGCTGACATTCTTCATACCCATGCCCGTGTTCCCCTTGACTCCGGGAATGGGCACTATCGCGGGCAGAGGTCTTGTGCGGTAGCGCTCAAGCTCGTTTTCGAGCCCGGAGGCCAGAGCCTCCGTGATAAATATCACCGCATACCCGCTCTCCGCCATTTTGTGGAGCATCGGCGCCGCCTCGGACGGTTCGTCGACGGGGAAGATGTGCATTCCGAGAGAGGCAAAGCCGAAGATACTGTCTCTGTCTCCCATAACGGCTATCTTATGCATAGACTTCCCTCACTCTCGCTCTTATTGTATCTGCGGAAAAGCCGTTGAGCTTCGCAGATAATATAACTCTGACATTTTTAGTCTCCGTCTCTACGGCGCTGTAATAGGCCGCGAGCGGGTCGGGGCCGAAGGCGGTATATTTCGCTTCGGTCATCTGCTGCGCCGAAAGCTCGTCGCACTTCTTTTCGAAAGCGGTAAGACCCTCCTTGAGGCTGTCCGCAAGGGAACCGAATTCGGTATTTGCGAGCAGCTCGGCAACCGCGTCAACGCCCTCGAACGCCGCCTGAATCAGCTCATCCGAGCTGAAGCTCTCGCACGGGCAGAGCGCGTTTTTGATATAATCCGCCGTTCTCCCCGTTGAGGCGCAGCGCAGAGCAGTCTTTATGTTTGCGGCCGCAGATGAGAGCTCGACCTCCTTCATCAGAAGCCCGCTCCCGCTCTTTTCGGCGAACTGCTTTCTCGTTTTCAGCGCCGCCGTGTCTATCACGGTATCCGCAAGTCTGCCGCTCTCGAGCTTGACTATCGCGTCATACGCCGCCTTTGCACATTCTCTCATGCACTCGGGCAGGGAATCGAGCTCGTTTTGCACGACACATCCGATTATCTCCTCGGGGTTCCACACGCTCGGTCTTACAACGTAGTCGGCAGGGTCGAGGTCTGAGAACTTCGCCTTTAGCGCCGCCTTGAGATTGAAGAAATCGTTGTTGATAACAAGCGCATCGAGCAGCGACGCATCCGGCGCGCTCTCCTCGAGCAGCTGCCATGCCTCGCTCATATGCTCCTCGAGCATCGGCGCGTAGTCGTGGCCGATGCCGTCGGTATGCCAGCCCTTGTCGCCGAGCAGACGCAGAGCCGCATCATAGCTCTCGGCCGTTATAAGCTGTTCCGTTTCGGCGGGAGAGAGCAGATTCACTTCGTTGGCTCTGACTCGCGCTACGGCGTAGGCATATTCATTTTCATGCATATTTCTCACCGCCGTTTAAAATATCACGCCGCAGACCTTCTCGCGGACAATGTCCTTCTGCTCGTTTATGAGCGCTCTGAAGGTGCAGTTTATCTCAATATCGCCGTAGACGAGGATAAAGCCGTTGTCGATATCCGCGCTCTGCCCGGAGAGCTTCACCGAGCCGTCCGTGAGCACAGCGTTTATCCTGTCCGCAAAGCCTGAGGGCACGCGGTCAAGGTCTCTCTTTGAGAGTCGCAGCTCCCCTTCGCCCTTTCCGGCGTTTCTGACAGCGAGCTTTTCGAGCGCCGCGAAATACTCGTCCGCGCCCATATCGCACATGGCGTCATACGCCGCCTCTATCGCCGCGTCCACCGCTTCAACCTTTGCCGAGAGCTCCGCCCTGCGGGCAATGCCGCTGACATTCGCCTCGGACATCGTCATTATCGACTGCGCCTTTTTCTCGGCGTCCGCTATAATCTCGGCATAGACCTGCTCGGCGCGCTCATCCGCATCGCTGACGATATCCTGCGCCCTTTTCTGCGCCTGATCCGCTATCTCGCGGCAGCTTGCCAGAGAATCGGCGTTTATTTTTTCAATTATTCTGTCAAGTCCGCTCATCATTTCATCCCTTTCGCCGGCGCAAATACGCCGTTTTTTTCGTCAGATCAGATATTGAGTCCGCTGATGCTGAAGATGGAAAGGATCGAGACAAGCAGGGCGATAACGGCGTAGGTCTCGACCATTGCCGCCATGGTTATAGCCTTACCGTTCTGGTCGGGCTTCTTGGCTATGATGCTGACGCCTGCCGCTGCGGTCTTGCCCTGTGCTATCGCGGAGAAGTAACCGACTATTGCTATGGGCATACAAGCCGCAAACATCATAAGACCTTTTTCTATCGAGAGAGGCTCAAAGCCGCTGCCTATGACGCCCATTCTGTTGAGCGCAAGGAACGCGGTCAGGAAGCCGTAAAGACCCTGAGTACCGGGGAGAATCTGAAGGATAAGCACCTTACCGAACTTCGAGGGATCCTCCGTGATGACGCCCGCTCCGGCCTGACCGACGAGGCCGACACCCTTTGCGGAGCCCATACCGGAGAGTATAGCCGCAAGAGCGGCGCCGAGAACTGCTATTGACGTTCCGAGACTTGAAAAAATAGACATTACTGTATTTCCTCCTTGAATCTGAAATGTTTTGTATCTGCTTTTAAGGGGGTGAAGGAGCGTCCTCCGCCCTCATAAAATTTTGAGAAGAATTCAACATACTGAAGTCTGTTCGTGTGGACATAGGTTCCGATAAGGTTTATTGCGATATTCGCCGTATGCCCGAGCAGGAAAACTCCGATAAACAATATGAGCTTTGCTATCTTGTTGCCGGGCATTGTGCCGAGCAGGTTTATGACGGTAGCTATAACGCCGGTTGAAAGTCCGAGCGCAAGCAGACGCGAATAGGAGAGGATATCTCCGAGATAGCCGGACGCCGTGTTATAGAGTCCGTAGAGTCCGCCGCCGAGCTTGCCGATAATATTCTTCGAGCTTCGTCCGCTTGTCAAAACGGTCAGCACCGCGCCGACAAGGGCAACATATTTGCCGACATTTGTAAGCGTCTGCGGCACATCGATTATTATGCCTGCACCGAGGGGTGCGATACCCGCTACAAGCAAATAGACGGGAATGACGTCGCAGAATGCGTCAAACTTCTTGCCGTCCTTCCACAGCATATAGAACCTGACCGCGAGACCCGCGAACAGATGGATTATGCCGAACAGGAACGAATAGAGCAGCAGCTTCATCGGGTCGTTGACCGGCTCGAACCAGACTGCCGTCGAGCCTATCTCCTTGCCGAAGAACTCGCGCGCTATGACCTGCGGCGCGTCTCCGAACCAGCTGCCGAACATCGTGCCCCAGAACACGGTCGAGATTCCGCAATAGAGGAACATATTGACCGTCTTTTTCATCTTGGGCTCAAGCTTGAGCTTTGCCTTGGCTATGAGCATGGCGATAACCACTATCACTCCGTAGCCTGCGTCCGAAAGCATGATGCCGAAGAACACATAATAGAAGAACGCCATAACGGGGTTCGGGTCCACATCGTCGCGATTGGGCAT
>OHPV01000499.1_pt1 | contig 25104 bp, 20 predicted proteins | sample 1577781 | NCBI WGS metagenome assembly OHPV01 (sample SAMEA3879518, study PRJEB24766) | human gut metagenome | biome: human-associated habitat; feature: feces | place: USA | collected 1985/1987 | reverse complement strand
TCATCTTCGTGACCGTCTGTACCGTGAGCTGAACACAGATGTCAGCCTTCGTGTAGAAGATACTGACTCTACAGAGTGCTTCAAAGTTTCCGGACGTGGTGAACTTCATCTGTCCGTACTGATTGAGAACATGCGCCGCGAGGGTTATGAGTTTGCCGTCAGCAAAGCTGAAGTTCTCTACCACACGGATGAGAACGGCAAGAAGTTAGAACCTATGGAGCTGGCTTACATCGATGTTCCCAATGAATTTGCCGGTGCTGTTATTGAGAAGCTTGGTCAGAGAAAAGGTGAACTTCGTAACATGGGTTCCATTTCCGGCGGCACTTACACCCGTCTGGAGTTCTCCATCCCCGCAAGAGGACTGATTGGTTACCGCGGTGAGTTCATGACCGATACCAAGGGTAACGGTATTCTGAACACCGTATTCGACGACTACGGCCCTTACAAGGGAGATATCCAGTATCGTAAGATGGGTTCCCTGATCGCATTTGAAGCCGGTGAAGCTATCACCTACGGTCTGTACAATGCGCAGGAGCGTGGTACTCTCTTCATCGGACCCGGTGAAAAGGTATACTCCGGTATGGTCATCGGTCAGACCGGACGCAGTGAGGACATCGAGATCAATGTCTGCAAGAAGAAGCAGCTGACCAACACCCGTTCCTCCAGCGCTGACGAAGCTCTGCGTCTGACACCGCCCAAAATCCTGTCTCTGGAGCAGGCTCTGGACTTCATCGATACCGACGAACTGTTGGAAGTAACTCCTACCAACCTGCGTATCCGTAAGAAGATTCTGGATCCGACCATGAGGAAACGTGCCATGATCAATAAGAAAGCTTAAGAAGATTTATAAATAGAACCACCTTCATGTACTGCCTGCAGTATGTGAAGGTGGTTTTTAACTGGGTTAACAAAGAATCCCAAATGCCCACGGCGAACGGAACATCCTTCCTCGATGTAAGGTCTCCCGGTGGGACTTTTCGAGAAAATATCACCACCTCCCGACAAACATCTTCGGAAGGACATTCCATCCGCCGCGGGCATTCTGCGTTTTGGAAAGCCTGCGAAAAAACAGTAGCCCGCGTTGGGGTAAGGACAAGCAGACTCTAAGCAGCCGTCGGTACTTAGCGAGGGTACTTTCCTCGCTTATGTACCGCTACGGTCTGCGTCCGAAGTGGAAACGGGTCTGCGGTTCTTAGCCCCAATACGGGCTACGGGGATATTTCACTAACTCTTCAGTTAATTCCAGGTGGCTGTCAACACATGCTCCCCGGTCATCTGGACGACGGTGTCTGCGGTAATAATCTGGCCGCTGTACTCCCATCCGCCGAAGGCACTGCCCTCTTTTACCGGGGTAGGAAGTTCACCGTAGGTCTCGCCGAAGGTCACCTGTTTGGATTCCACGGTGGAACCGTCGGCACCGGTGCCGCCGTCATAGTCGAATTTCACGGTGAACTGTGCGGGAACCCAGTGAGCGGTCAGAGTCATATCGCCGGTGACTTTCTCCGACTGGAAATACCACAGCACTGTCTCTCCCTCTTTTTCCGTATACCACCCGTCAAAGGTGTAGCCGGGCTTATAAGGGGTCTCGGGCTCTGTAAGGAATTCACCGTAGCGTACCTTCCGGGCTGCCACTTCACTTCCGCCGTCCGTATCGTACACAATGTTGAATCCACCGCGTACCGCGAAGAAAATAATCATTCCCACGATCACCACGATCAGGACACCGATCAGGCCGTCCAGAATGCGGATGGGAACATCCTTGCTTCCGTAAATGCCGCGGCCGAACCATTTTCCTTTCGGACGGATTGCTTCCTCCGGCTGCTGCGTCGTTTCCGACTGCGTGGTGACTTCTGCTGCCTTTTCTTCTGTATTCTCTGTTGTCACTTGTTCCTGATTCATAATTTTTCCTTTTCCTAATCTATCATAAGCAATTTCTATGTGCTGCGCACTCTCGAAATTGCAACCAATATTCGTATTCCGGACTGTCGTCCTTCATACTCATATTGTTTTACTCCCAACATAGAAAACATCCTTTACCTGCAAGCAGTCACGGATGTTTTCTATGGGTGAGTCTTATATCATTACTTTCTTACCAGGTACTTTCTCATATCGATCGCGCAGGCAACCAGAATGATGAGTCCTTTGATCACATACTGCATGTTCATGTTGATGGACAGGAAGTTCAGTGCTACGAAGATGATTCTTAAGAGAAATACACCAAGTACGACACCACTGATCTTACCGGTACCACCTACGAAAGAGACACCGCCGATAACGCAAGCTGCAATGGCATCACACTCGTAGTTCAATCCGGTATTTGCTGTGTTGGAACCGATACGGGAAGACTCGATGAAACCGGTCAGACCGTACATGGCACCTGCCAGTGTATGTACTAAAATGGTGGTTTTCATTACGTTAACACCGGATACCTTTGCTGCTTCGGGATTGGAACCTACTGCAAACATGTTCTTACCGAAGGTGGTCTTGTTCCAGATGAACCACATGATAACAACGATCAAAGCTGCCAGCCATACATAGTTGGGAATGGCGATTCTCGCGCCGCCGGCATTGAAGGAGATCACGCTTCCCTTTACCACATCGTTGAAGTGCTGATCCAGACCGGACAGAGGCTGACCGTTATTGCCGTTGATCATGATGTACATTAACAGTAGGCCGTATACGATCAACTGGGTAGCCAGAGTTACGATGAAGGGATGCAACTGGAATTTCGCTACGAAGAAACCGTTGACCCATCCCACGATACCACCGACCAACAGTACGATCAGGATCACCAGAGGGATCGGAAGTACCGGAAGGTTCGGGAACATCTTGGTGGCATAAGTCACGGACTGCATCAGGGATGCCGTGATACATGCGGTCAGTCCTACCACACGTCCTGCGGACAAGTCGGTACCTGTCAATACGATACATCCTGCAATACCACAGGCAATGGGAAGGTTCGCCGCGGACAGGCTGATGATGTTGACAATGGAAGCCGCCGACAGGAAATTGGAGTTCTGGATGTAAGTGTAAATAATTGCTACGATCAGCAGGATGTATAAGGCATTGTTAAGTAAAAATTCTTTCCAATAGGTCTTCTTGTCTCTGCTGTCCAGCTTCTTGTAGTCTGCAAAATTTTGCTTTACGCCGTTAATTTTATTCTGAATTGCTTTGCCGGGATTCATACGCATATCCTCCTATACATATTTTGCAGCAAGAGACATGATCTCTTCCTGTGTCGTATTTTTGGCATCTACTTCTCCTGCCAGCTTACCGCCGCTCATGACAAGAATTCTGTCACATACACCCAGCAGCTCCGGCATCTCCGAAGATACCATCAGGACAACTTTGCCCTTATTGGCCAGATCGATGATCAGCTGGTAGATCTCGTACTTTGCACCTACGTCGATACCTCTGGTAGGCTCATCCAGCATCAGCACCTCCGGCTCTGTGAGAAGCCATCTGCCGAGGATAACCTTCTGCTGGTTACCACCGGACAGTGACCGGATCTTCGTCTTCTGGGAAGGTGTCTTGATATGCATGGCATCAATGGCCCATGCAGTGTCCTTCTCCATGGATTTATCACTCAGATAAAATCCTGCTTTTTTATGTTTCTTCAGACTGGAGATCACCGTGTTCTCCCGGATATTCAGGATTCCGAAGATACCGGTGGCACGACGTTCCTCCGTCAGAAGTGCAAAACCGTTTTTAATGGACTCTCTGGCATTGCGGTTTCTGACCTCTTTGCCGTCCAGTTTGATCACACCGTCTTTTCTGGTGGCCACACCGAAGATATTCTCCAGTGTCTCCGTTCTGCCGCTGCCGTCCAGTCCGGCCAGACCTACGATCTCACCCTTTCGAGCCTTAAAGGATACATCCTGCAGCAAGGAATATCTCGCGCTTAAGTGTTCTACCTCCAATGCCACTTCACCGGGCTTGTTGGTCTTGGGCGGGAACTGGTTGGTCAGTTCACGGCCTACCATCAGTTTGATGATCTTGTCTGTAGTCAGGTTCTGTGCAGGCTCTGTTGCGATCCAGGTACCGTCACGCATGACGGTGACTTCATCTGCGATCCGCAGGATCTCTGCCATCTTGTGAGAAATATAGATAATACCGCATCCTCTGTCACGAAGCATATTGATGATCTTGAACAGATGCTCCACTTCTTCTTCCGTCAGGGATGAAGTAGGTTCGTCAAATACAATGATCTTACTGTTGTAGGATACCGCTTTCGCGATCTCTACCATCTGCCTTTGTGATACCGGCATCGTACTCATGATTCTCTTGGGGTCTACAGCGATCCCCAGTTCTTCAAAAATCTTGTTGGTGTCTTCCAGCATCTTGTGCTCGTTGACCATAATGCCTGCTGTCATGGGATAACGGCCCAGCCAGATATTATCCATGACATTTCTCTTCAGTGCCTGATTCAGTTCCTGGTGAACCATGGCCACTCCATTATTCAGTGCTTCTCTGGAATTTTTGAAATTGACTTCCTTGCCTTCCAGTTCGATCTTGCCTGCATCCTTACTGTAGATGCCGAACAGACACTTCATTAAGGTGGATTTACCGGCGCCGTTCTCTCCCATGAGCGCGTGTACCGTTCCTTTTTTTACGGTAAGGGATACATGATCCAGTGCCTTTACGCCGGGGAATTCCTTGCATATGTCTGTCATCTGAAGTAATACTTCCTGTCCCATACGCATCCTCCTATACATAAAGAGCGGCCGCCGCCAGATGCAGCAGCCGCTTCTTTTATTTACTTGTTATTCAGATCATTCTCCGGTGTAAGTAGCGTAAGGGATGTAGATCTTGTTGCTAACCTTCTCAGAGATGTTGAAGCTGTCGGTATCTGCCATCAGATCCTTGCCAGCCTGGATGTTCTTAGCCAGGTAAGCAATACCGTTTGCCATACCTTCTGCATCCTGCTTGATGGTACCGGTCATCTTGCCGTCTGCGATCAGCTGCTTGGCTGCGTCAGTTGCATCAACACCGAATACAGGAATGGTGGTGCAGTTGCCATCGCCTAAGTTGTAGCCCTTGTCATTCAGAGCGGAGATAACGCCTTCAGCCATACCGTCGTTGTTGCAGATAACCAGCTCGATCATGTTACCAGCGGACTCATTGTACTGAGACAGGTTGGTGGTCATGTAGTTGTTAGCTGCGGTTGCGGACCAGTTACCGTCCTGGTCAACCTGATACTTATCGGTATTGGATGCATCGAAGTACTCCAGCGCGGGCTTGCCTGCTGCGGTGATCACTGCATCTGCATCTTCTACGCCGTACTGGGTACGATAGATTGCTTCTACGTTACCTAACTGACCCATGAACATTGCGTAGCTGATCTTGCCATCGCCATTCAGATCAATAGCATCGAAGTTGTCTACTACATACTGACCAACCATCTTACCCTGCATATGACCTGCTTCGGGAGCATCGGTTCCAACGAATGCACACTTGTCATAGCTGCCTAATACCTTACCTTCATCCTCATCGGATTCTACCGCACGGTTGAAGAAGATTACAGGGATTCCTGCTGCGCTTGCCTTGTCAACGATGGCCTGGGAAGCGTCTACGGAACCGGATGTTACGATGTTGACGATCAGAAGGTTGGTACCCTGTGCAATAGCGGTATCGATCTGCTCGTTCTGGGTGGTCTGGTTACTGTTGCCGTCATAATTCTGGAACTTGATGCCTGCTTCGGTAAGCGCATTATCCAGTGCAGTACGCACGCTGGAGATGTATGTATCACTGTAGGTGTAATAGAATACTCCTACATTCAACTCTCCCTTTCCTCCGCCGCTCTTTCCGCACGCTACGAGGCTGAGCATCATAATGCCGACCAACAGTAGTGACATGAACTTTTTCATATGAAATACCTCCTTGTTTTGATGAAAATGTATGTGTTTCATCTCTTGATGAGGTAATTATATGGCATCTTGTACATAAAAGATATACAAAATCTTACGCATGGGGTTAAAAAATATACTATTCTGTACACATTTTGTTCATGTTCTGTACATAATTTGTAACTATTCAGAGCCGAAAAGCATTACATAATTTCGTCGAACGCTTGCATTCGTAAGAATTATGTAATGCTTATTCGGCGAAGTAACCACATGAGCAAAAGAATAGCTCTGAAAGAGCGGTTTTGCGAGTGGGGTTCTGAATAGTTACTTTCTCTCTTCAAAAGAGAACAATATCTTCTGGCTCTCCCGCTCGTACATGTTCTCTCTGGTCACAATAGTGGTGGCTGTGTCTATCACGCTGGGGCCGCCGGTCTGTCCGTTGATCAGGTTCGCTGCCGTCTCCACTCCCAGATACCCCATGGCATAGGGGTTCTGCACGATCAGGGCATCCACCTCCCCGGTCTCCAACATTCCCACAGAGACCACATTGGAGTCAAACGCCACCACCTGCGTCCTGTCTCCCCGGTCCAGATCCCGGATGGCCCAGCCCACACCGAGGCTGGTCCATTCGTTAAAGGTCACCACCACATTGATCCTGGAATCCGACAAAAGCATCTCTTTTGCTCCCGCTCTGGCATCCTCCGTGGTGGAAAGGACATTGATGGTGGTAATATCCTTTACTCTCGGGTCCTGCTCCACCGTCTGCCGGAATCCCAGTTCCCGTTGCTGCCCGTTGGCGGAATTCACATCATAATTCACGATACCGATATACAGTTCGTCTTCTCCCACCGCCAGAGCTGCTTCCGCCGCCTTCACACCGGCCTGCAGGTTATTGGTCCCAATGCGGCAGCTTACCATACTGCTGTTGACATCACTGTCAATGACAACGATCTTAATTCCTCTCTGGGCTGCCTGACCGATGATCTCCGCATTGGCATTGTAATCCACCGCAGAGAAAACGATCACATCCACTCCGTCCTCCATGGCCTGCCGCACCATCTCATTCTGGGTCACATAATCTTCTTCCGATTCCGGGCCGTTAAACGTAACATTCAGATTGTATTCCGTAGCCGCCGCCCGGGCACCCGCAAAGACGCTTTTAAAAAAGGCGCTCTCCGTGGACTTCACGATCATAGCCACCTGGGTTTTCCCTGTCTCAGCTTCTTTTCCGCAGCCACTCATGCTCATAAGAAGCAGGACACCCGCAGCCAGCAGGGACAGTATTTTTTTCATTTTCTGTTTTCTCATACTTTCTCCCATCCTGCCGCTGCATTTTCTTCCACCTTTGGCATCCGTATGATCACAGTAGTGCCTTCATCCAGTTCGCTTTCTATGGAAAGACCATACTCTTTTCCGAAATAAATCTTAATCCTGTCGTTGACGTTCTTGATGCCGATGCCAGAATTATCTCCCGGCTCCTTATGAAGGATCGACCGACACTGTTCCTCTGACATACCGACACCGTTATCCTCCACCCGGAAGACCACATCTTCCCCTTCGCTGTAGATGCGGATCAGAATCCGTCCTTCATCCACCATGCGGTCCAGTCCGTGATAGATGGCATTTTCGATAATGGGCTGCAGGGTGATCTTGTTACAGTAATATTGCAGACAGTCCTCTTCCACCTGAAACTCATAGGAAAACTGATTCTTATAGCGGAAATTCTGGATCTTTAAATAGCTTCTGGCATGCTCTACTTCTTTTTCAATGGTGATCAATTCGTGCCCCTTGCTGATACTGATACGAAACAGTTTCGCCAGAGCATTGACCATCTCCACGGCATCCTGACACCTTTCTTCCTCGCAGAGCCACCCGATGGCATCCAACGTATTATATAAGAAGTGGGGATTGATCTGGGCCTGCAAAGCCTTCAGTTCTGTTTTTCGCAAGGAAATTTCCTCCTGCCGCACCTGGTTCATCAGTTTCTGGATTTTCCTCACCATGTGCTCATAGGACTGGGACAATGCCTCGATCTCCGTAGTGCCTTCCACTGGCTGATAGACATATCCAACCGCATCTTTCTCGAATTCTTCCATCGCCCGGATCAGCCGCTGCACCGGATTGGTCACCAGTCTGGATACCAGAACACTGACCACCATGGTCGTCAGCAGAATGATTGTCAGCATGACACAGATGTTTCCCACCAGTTCCATCTCTTTGGCCGTCACCAGTTCACTGATATAGCTGACACCCACCACCTTCCAGTTACAGTTATCCAGCGCCCGGACACTACAGATCAGTTCTTCGGTCTCAAAGGAACCGTTGTGGCTCAGATCCAGTCCCTCCGTGGCTTCCGTCTTAAGACCCGAATACAGCAGCTGCTGTTGGGGATGATAGATGATCTCTCCGTTACTGTCTGTGATAAAGCAGTAGCCATGCTGTCCGATTCCCACATCGTCCACATAATCCGATATTTTGGAGAAACGGATATCAATGACTACCCGCAGCTTCTGTCCGTCTGCTCCGGGAATCTCCTGTAAGACCGATACCACCCAGGGATAATAGTCCTGCAACAGAGATTCCACATGGGGTTCCGACAGATAGAGTACCCCGGGGCTGTAGGAATCCAGTTCGATATAAGACAGATCCTTCAGATAATGTTCCTTCAGAGTATGAGTTCCCGTATGGGAATCCACCAGCTTCCCCTGCTCATCATAGATATAGACCGCCACCAGATCCGACCGGACACTGCAAAGAGTCTCCAGTGTCTGCCCGGTACTTCCGCCGCTCTTTGTCAGATCCTTCTCGATCAGACTCATGATCTCCTGCATATCTCCGATGTAGTTAGAAATGGTATTGGAAGCCTGAGTCACCGCCTGTTCACTGCTGGTATGTGCCGCCTGTTTCATACTTCCGACATAAAGAGAAAAAAAGTAAAAAGTGGACCACAGCAAAAACAGGGTAACCAGTCCCACCACTAATGTCGTAATGATAAAAGAAAGGGACGTTTTTTGCTTCTTCATATCTTATTCTTTCTCCTGTCGCATGGCATTGGGAGATACCCCGCAATACTTTTTAAAGCAGTAGCTGAAATAATGCTGATCGCTGTAACCGCAGCGCTCCGCAATCTCCCGCATCTTCATGGAACTGCCCAGTACCAGTTCCCTTGCCGTTTCGATCCTCTTTTTCGTCAACAGATCCACGAAGCTTGACCCGGTCTCTTTTTTGATCAGGGCACTCAGGTAATTGGGGCTCACATGAATGCTGTTGCTGACGCCCACCAGAGACAGGGACGGATCCCCATACTCCTTGTCGATGATCTGCATGGCCTTTTCACACAGGATCTGGCTGCTCTTTTTCTTGCCCGCATTGACCAGTTCCCATACTTCCAGGCAAAGTGCCGTGAAACGATCCCTGGATTCCCGTATCGGACCTTCCAGCATGGCAAAACGCTGGAGCAGGGCGGAATCTTCTGTCACCGTATAGGCAATGCGGATCAGCGCCGAGGACATCCGGAAGATCAGGAATTTGCATTTCAGGGCAGCATCCTGCTGCACCTCCAGTTTGCCGAATACATCCTTCAGATAGTTTTCCAGTTCCTCTCGGGAACCACCACGGATCAGATTCTCCATCTGAGTAACACATTCCGCCGCCAGCTCCATGTCCATGGTGTTATCCCGCTCTTCATCGGCAATATAATGGATGCCGCTCTCTCCCGGAGTGCAATATCCCAATGCACTCATAGCTCCTCTGTAGGCCTCGTGGCATTCTCCCAGATGTTCTCTGATACGGCTGACACCGATATGACAATGCATTTTCAGAATGCGTTCCGTACTCTGTACCATCTCTCCCACGGCAATATGCAGATACCGGTCGAAGGTCGACGTGGTGGCCGCCAGCACTGCAATGATCCTGCCGTCCATGGCAAAAGAATAATGCTTCATATATTTTTGCAGTATCATATCCACGGAATGTACCAGTTCCGGTCTCGTACGGTTCTTCCCGTTGGTATCCTCCACCGTGATGGCCAGCACCGCATACTGAAAGGCATTATTACGATCCTTCAAAAAGCCGTTGCCAACCGCCTGTTCCTGTAAAAGTTCCTCCCGGTCCTGCCCCTCAAAGCTGGCATAATCATCTAGCAAAAGGGGCAGAAAAAACTGTTGCAGATCCGGATTATCATGTTTTCTGGCATCAAATTCCGCAAAGATTCCGTCGATCTTAAGCTTGATCTTCTTCAGTTCTTCCGTCAGATCCACCATAGTGATAGGTTTCAACATATAACTGATGATATTGTACTGGATGGCCTGCTGGGCATAAGAAAATTCATCGAAGCCGCTTAAGAAGGCGATCTGTGTGGTAGGACGTACCTCTCTGACCTGTCTTGCCAGCTCGATTCCGGAGACAAAAGGCATCCGGATATCCGTAAGCAGCAGATCCGGTTCCATCCTCTCCACCAGTTCCAAAGCTTCGATGCCGTTCTCCGCTTCCCCCACGACTTGAAATCCGATGCTCTCCCAGTCGATCTTCCTTATGATTGCTCTGCGTAATTCCTCTTCGTCATCTGCCACTACGATTGTATACATCGCTGTCCCTCTCTGGTATGTATTATTTTAAGGTAAGTATCTTCCCGGAAAACGCAATGGGAAGGGATATTTTTCTGGTACTGTTTTCGCCTGCAAACAGAATCTGGGCAATGCCGTCAGCCGATACGGACGCAATCCTGCCGGTTCCGTATTTCTGATGCTGTACTTCCCGTCCGGACTCACAGGCTGCGATGCAGGCCTCCACTTCCCGTGGCGGCAGCTTCTGCACCTTTTTGTCCGGTGTCTTTAGCAGCGAGCCTCTGATCCCGACAGCCGTACCGGTCTTTCTTACAGCGTTTAACGGCTTCGTTTTCTCAAACACTTCTCCTGAAAAAGCAGAGGTCAGATTCGGTCCAAAGGTAAATACATACAGCTGTTCCTTCGCTCTCGTCATTCCCACATAATAAAGCCTTCTCTCTTCCTCATAGGCATTTGCCTCCGGGGAATCCGGTACACAGCCCCTCCCCGGAATCTGGGAAGGGATCACTCCCGCCAGCATATCCGCCAGATACACTCTTGTGTATTCCAGTCCCTTGCTGGAATGGATCGTGGACAGGATAAAATTACTCTTCGGATCCCCGTAGCCCTCTCGCATCATCTCCTGCAGCTTCTGTAATCTTGCAGGGAAATCAAACAGGCTGTTCTCCTGATCTCCCAGGGCCTTTAATATCTCCGCCTTGCCACTGTCCAACCCGTGGGTATCCATGAATTCCTGATATCCCATATAATTCAGGATCCGGTAGATAGCTTTTCCTGCTGACTCATACCGCATATTGTCCAGATGGGTAGCCAGTGCCTTGCACTGTTTTCTGGTGTAAACGGATACCTCATCCATTTCCGCCACCGTATCCAACAGTGTCAGTCGTCTGGTATTGGCATCCACCGCCTCCATGGCCGCCTTTTTGCTGATACCGGCTCCCATTTTGTAATAGATCCGAAGAAATGCCTCCCCATCCCATGGATCCAGAGACAACTGAATAAAATCACAGATATCGTTGACCACCGGATGGGAAAAGAAGGTCATATCCGAATTTTTCACCCGGCAGGACAATCCTTTACGTTCCAACAGATCAATGATGGGAAGTGCACTTTCGTTATTCCGGTATAATACTGCCGTCTCCTGTTCACAGTCCTGGGCTACTTTCAGCAGATAATTGTACTGTCCCTGTCTGGATACTGCCTTGATCTCTGTAACGCAGCCACCACCTTCTCTGGCCGCGGTCATCTTCTTCGGATGTCTGTTTTTATTCTTCTGGATCAGAGTATCCGCCGCCCGGACGATCTCCTGCCTGCTGCGGTAATTGGTCTCCATGAGAAGGATCCCTGCTCCCGGGTGTCTGTCCTCAAAGGAGACAAGTGCCTGCGGGTAAGCTGCCCGGAAGCCGTAGATACTCTGGTCTTCATCTCCCACCATAAACAGATTCCGGCTCTGCGCCGCCAGCAGGTCGATCATATCATGCTGTATTTTCGAAGTATCCTGCGCTTCATCCACACAGAAATACCGATACTGCTCCCTGAAATGTGCAAGTACCTCAGGATACTGTTCCAGAATTCTGAGGGCGTAGATCATCTGATCATCGTAATCGATCATCTGCATCTGCCTGAGTTTCGCATTATAAGTACGGAATATCTCCGGGAATTTCTCCACATCCGTGTCCATATCCCGGATTTTCTCCGGTGTCAGACGCATATTTTTCGCATAGGTGATATCCAGCTGGGTCTCTTTGATATCATTTTCCGTGGCGTATTTCCCCGTTACTTCCAGAAAAGACTGTTTGACGGCCGCCGAGGCTTCCTTATCTGCCACCTGAAAAGGCGTTTTCCCGGTACGGTAGGCAAAATATTGCAGTACCTTCTGGGAGATGCCGTTGATGGTGCGAAACTCCAGCCGCTCTGCATCCGCTTCTCCGAACATCCCCGCAAACCGCCTGCGCATATCATTCGTTGCCGCCACCGTATAGGTCACTGTCAGGATCGACTCCGGTGTTATTCCCAGGCAATAGATCATATAGCCCAGTCTGCTGACCAGTACGGTGGTCTTACCGCTTCCTGGAACCGCAAGAAGCAGTACCGGACCTTCCGTAGCCTGTACCGCCTGCATCTGCTGTTCGTTTAACTGTATGTGATAGTTCCGTACAAATTCCGTAAAATTCAATTCATTGTCCCACTTTCCGCCTCCGGCATTTTTCTGCCTTCCTTTGTCGCTATCGGCTCACCGTCCAGTACTGCATCCAGAAGGATACCATTCTCATCGTAAGACAGTTTTAAGGAGAAAAAGGGGCGGTTCTCACGAAGCAGCCGGAAAAATATCTTGTCCCCTTCCCAGAGATCCAGTTCCTCCACCTTATTGATCTCCACCCATTCCAGCGCTCCTTCGTCACACTCCCTCGGTTCCCCCGTAAATCCATCCGCCGTATACAGGCACATATACTCACAGACGTCCCGGTATAAAAAGGTGATGATTCCCCGGAACCGGTAGTCCGTCAGAGTATACCCTGTCTCTTCCTTTACTTCCCGGAGCACACAGTCCTCCGGGCTTTCGTCCGCCTCGAAATGACCACCCACGCCGATCCATTTGTCTTTGTTAATGTCATTTTCCTTCTTCACCCGGTGAAGCATCAGATATTTTCCGTCCTGCTCGATGTAGCAGAGCGTGGTCAGATTTCTGAGCTGCTGTATACTCATTTTCTTTCTCCTCTATATCCCTATCCTCTGAAAAATCTGCCCAAAATTATTATTTCTTACAATGTTCCGCAATGGCTGCGATCGCTTTCTCCATCTGGAACGGTTCCGCCAGATGTGCATTCATTCCGGCGGTCAGACATTTCTTCGCATCTTCTTCATACGTCAGCGCATTTTCCCTATTCCTCACATTACAAATCCATTTTTGCATTTGAATGCATATTTAATTTATTTTACCATATTGACTGCTGGACGGCAACCTTATTGCTCCAGCATATTCTCAATAAAAATCCCATATCCTCTGGTACTGTCCTGCACGAGAACATGGGTGACGGCCCCTACGAATTTACCGTTCTGGATGATAGGTGCACCGCTCATTCCCTGGACGATTCCTCCGGTCAGGGCGATCAGGTCAGAATCTGTGACTTTCAGTTCGATTCCCCGGTTCACGTTGTCATGATCGAGATGAATGTCGGTGATCTCGATATCATAGTATCTGGTGGTGCCGTCTACGGTACACAAAATCTGCGCCGGTCCCTTTCGGATCTCCTGTTTTAATCCAATGGGCATCGCCTCTTCCGTTCCCAGTGCCAGTGCTTTGTCATTGCACTTGCCGAAGATTCCCCGGACACTGTTGCTGGTAATATCCCCCAGAATCCTGTCATCAGAATAGACGATCATTCCCGTCATTTCCCCCGGATGACCGGCCGTTCCCTTCTGAATGGAGATGATCTCCGTCTGGTACAGGGTTCCGTCATTCATTTTCATCAGGTTGCTGGTGTCCACATCATTGATTCCATGCCCCAGTGCTCCGAAATTTCCCTGACTGTCAATGTAGGTCATGGTTCCCACACCCTGGGCATTGTCCCTGACCCAGACACCGATCTTATATTTTTTCGTCTGATCCTGTACCGGATCGATTTTAACATCAAAATATTCTTCGCCCCGCCGGATCGTCAAAATCGCTGCTTCTCCACTACCGTTTTCGATCCGGGTGATCAGATCATCCTTGTCCGCCACTTCCGTGCCGTTCAGTTTCACCACATAATCGCCGCTTTTCAAAATATGTTCCGCCGGAGCCACCTTCTCCCCGTTGACAGAACGGAACTCTCCGGTACCTATGACCATTACCCCTTCGGTCTTGACATAGATTCCGATGGGAACACCTACCGGGATCAGCTGCTGATCCTCGATCACCCGGATCCCCACCTGCTTAAAAGGCAGGATCCCGAACAGCTTCACCTGCATCTCAAGGCTGTCCGTCATTCCGGTCTTCATAGTCACCGGCTGACTCAGATCCAGTGTCACGGCACCTTGGGGAATATTACTGGTTCCCTGTTCACTGACACTTAAAATCTCACCTTTTGCGGGAATATCCAGTGCCAGTGATTCCTCCGATTCCGCCCGCATATAAATAACAGAAGGAATACTGCTGTCCACCAGATAATAGCTGTAGCCAAAGAGTCCCATACCGGTCAGGATAAGGGCAGCACAAAGGCAGGCCCGGTAAATCCGCAGTCTGCGCACCTTCTGTTTCCAGAGCTGCAAAATGATGACTGCATCTTCTCCTGCCTGCCTTTTTACTTTTTCCGTTTCTGTGATCCATAGTTTCATACACATTCCCCCGCTATACTTCTGTCATTGCTGTATAGGGTATAGTGTACGTCACATTCCTATTTTTAGTCTGTGATCACCGGGAATTGCGGTTTACAGTTTTCTCCAGTTTAACCACAAATGACCACATTCCCGCTGCTTTTATATTCCTCCGGGCAGCCGTCCGTCAGAATCGTTCCACTCTGAAACGCCCCGAAGGTCACAGAGCTGACATTTCCGAACTTAGAATGATCTGCCAGAATAAAACATTCTCTGCATTGTCCCATGGCAGTCTTTTTCACCATGGCCTCATTCATATCCGGTGTGGTCAGGCCACTCTGCCTGCTGATCCCATTGGTCCCGAAAAAGCCTTTGGTAAAATGATAACTCTGCAGATTCATCAATGCCTGATTACCTACCACGGCCTCTGTGGAACCCTTCAATTCTCCGCCGACCAGATACACACGGAATCCCGCTGCTGCCAGTGTTTTGGCATGAGCTACTGCATTGGTCACGAAAATGGCACTTTTCTCTGTCAGAAAAGAAAGCATGCTTGCCGTTGTGGTTCCGGCATCCAGATAGACAAAATCCTCTGGCTGGATGAGAGCTGCTGCCCTCGCCGCCACCAGCTGTTTGGCTTCCACATTCACCGTTGCCTTCTGTTCTACCGTAGGCTCATGGGTTGCCACCGTACGGTCTAATGCCACTGCTCCGCCGAAGACCTTCACCAGCTTCCCGGCATTATGCAATGCTGTGATGTCCCGGCGTACCGTGGATTCCGACGTATTTAACAGATCTTTTACCTCGGCCACCGTAATGCTGTTTTTTTCTTCCAATAATTTCAGAATGATCTCATAACGTTGTTCTGTCAGCATAAATTGTTATTTTCTCTTTCCTTTGTCACATCTGTCTCCAGTATGATCTTACGCACGGGAAGAATACTTCCGGGAGACATGGATAATTCATCAACACCCATAGCCAGAAAACGTCTGGTCAACGATGTATCTGCACCCAGTTCTCCGCAGATACCTGCCCAGATTCCGGCCTTATGCGCATTTTCCACGACCATCTGTATCATACGCAGCACTGCGGGATGATGCGGATCATAAAATGCATCCAGCTTCGGATTCTGCCTGTCGATGGCCAGTGTGTACTGGGTCAGATCGTTAGTACCGATACTGAAGAAATCCACTTCCTTCGCCAGCTCTGCGCTCATCATGACAGCAGCCGGTGTCTCGATCATAATACCCTGCTTCGGTTCTCCGAAAGCCACACCCTGTTCTGTCAGTTCCTGCTTTACCTCTGCCACGATTTCCTTGATCTGATGTACTTCCTCCACACTTATAATCATAGGATACATGATGGAGATATTACCAAATGCACTGGCACGGAACAATGCACGGAGCTGTGTCTTGAAGATCTCCGGTCTGGTCAGACAGATACGGATGGCACGGCATCCCATGGCCGGATTTTCCTCCGGCTCCATTTCGAAGTAATCACACTTCTTGTCTGCACCGATGTCCAGTGTACGGATGATCACAGGCTTTCCCGCCATGGTCTCCGCCACAGTGCGGTAGATCTGAAACTGTTCTTCCTCGGTAGGGAAGGTTTCTCTCTCCAGATATAAAAACTCACTGCGGAACAGGCCGATGCCGCCGGCATCGTTCTGCAATACGGCCGCCAGATCCTTGCTGTTACCTATATTAGCATAGAGCATGATCTTCTTACCGTCAATAGTGATATTTTCACGTCCCTTTAAGGTCTGGAGCAGTTCTTTCTTCTCCTGCTCCTCCTGCTTTAGCTGCTGCATTTTCGACAGAGTATCTTCATCGGGATCCACATAGATGCAGCCGTTTCGTCCGTCCACGATACCAAGTTTTCCGTCTATGGCATCGGTCAGAGGGATATCGGTGCCGATCAGTGCCGGAATGCTCATGGTGCGGGCCAGGATCGCCGTATGGGAATTCACAGATCCATGTACCGTTACAAAGGATAATACCAGATCCTTGTTCAACTGTACCGTCTCGGAGGGTGCCAGGTCGTCTGCCACAATGATCATGGGTTCTTCCGATGCCGCCATGCCTGCCGTTCTGCCACCCAGCACGCTTAATACGCGCTCGGAAATGTCTTTGACATCCGCAGATCTGGCTCTCATGTAGTCATCCTCCATGGAGGCAAACATCTGTGCAAAATTGTCTCCGGTGGAAGCCACCGCATACTCTGCATTCACCTGCTGCATATGAATGATGTTCTCAATGGATTCATTGTAATCATCATCCTCCAGCATCATCTGATGAATCTCGAAAATAGCTGCATTGGCTTCTCCCACTTCTTTCAAGGCTTTCTGGTACAGATTCTGCAGCTGCTCCATGGCGGTTTGTCTGGCCTGTCTGTAACGAGCGATCTCCCGGTCGGGATTCTCGATCTTCACACGCTTTACCTGCTGTTCATCCTTCTTATGAACACTGATCCTGCCAATGGCAATTCCGCCGAATACACTTTTTCCCTGGTAGACTTCCATGACTTTTCTCCTCTCCTGACGATAATATTATGATTACTTAGAGGTTTGCTTTCACAAATTCCGTAACAGCTGCATAAGCTGCCTCCTCATCCTCACCGTCGAAGGTCAGGGTGATCTCGTTGCCGGCCTTAACAGCCAGACCCATGATGCCGAAGATTCTCTTGCAGTCTCCGGTCTTGCCGTCCTTGGTCAGAGTGATGGCACTCTGGAATTCCTTTGTTGCCTTTACCAGTTCTCCTGCTGGGCGAGCATGGATACCTTCGGGATCTGTGATAACATATTTAAATTCTTTCATTTTCTTATCTCCTTTTCTGATTTTTTATATTACGGTAACTATTCAGCACCCACATTCGCAAAACCGCTCTTTCAGAGCTTCCCTTTTGCTCATGTGGTTACTTTTTTCTTCAATACACCCAACAGCAGTGCGGACACTACCGTACCTGCCACCAGTGCCACCAGATACATCACTGCGTTACCTACTACAGGGAATACGAAAATTCCGCCGTGAGGTGCCATCAGTGTGCAGTGGAATGCCATGGACAGGGCGCCTGCCAGTGCCGAACCGATGATGCAGGAAGGAAGCACATGCAGAGGATCGAATGCTGCAAAAGGAATCGCACCTTCGGTGATGAACGCCAGGCCCATGATGAAGTTGGTGGGACCTGCGTCTCTCTCTTCCTTGGTGAATTTATTCTTGAATAACAGGGTTGCCAGTGCAATGGCACAGGGAGGAGTCATACCTCCGATCATAACAGCTGCCATGATGTCGTAGTTGCCTGCGGTAATTGCTGCGGTTCCGAATACATAAGCTGCCTTGTTGAAGGGGCCACCCATATCGATAGCCATCATGCCGCCCAGGATCAGTCCCAGTACGATCCGGCTGGAATCACCCATACCACTCAGGAAATTATTCAGTCCTGTATTGATGCCACCCATGATCGGTTCTACCACGAAGTTCATTGCCAGTCCCATGATCAGGATACCCACTACCGGGTAGATCAGTACCGGTGCCAGCTTTTCAATGGCATCGGGAAGCTTATCGCAGATCTTGCGAAGTCCCAGGATCAGATAGCCTGCCAGGAAACCTGCTACCAGTGCACCCAGGAATCCGGACTTTCCGTTGGCTGCCATCATGCCACCTACAAAGCCAAGTGCCAGTGCCGGTCTGTCACCGATGGCCATTCCGATGAAGCCCGCCAGTACCGGAAGCATCAGTCCGAATGCCACGCCGCCGATATTCTTGAACATTGCGGCTATGGGAGTAATCGTACCAAAGTTACTTCTCTGATCTGCGGGAAGTGCATTGATATCAACGTTCAGTCCGTCGATCAGGAAGGCAATGGCGATCAGAATACCTCCGCCTACTACAAAAGGAAGCATATGGGATACGCCGTTCATCAGCTGGGTATAGATCTTATGAGCTGCGCTTTCCTTACCGGTTACGGCTGTAGTTGTTTCACTGCTTTCCCCGTGGAAAACTTCCACGTTTCCACTCATTGCCTGTTTTACCAGCTGGTCTGCCTTGCCAATACCGTCGGATACCTGACAGCTGATGACTTTCTTGCCGTTAAAGCGGTCCATGGGTACTTTGGCATCAGCCGCCACGATGATGCAGTCCGCCGCTTCAATCTCTTCTGCAGTCAGTACATTTTTTGCGCCTGCGGAGCCTCTGGTCTCAATCTTAATCTGACAGTCTGCTGCTCTGGCCGCCTTTTCCAATGCTTCTGCTGCCATATAGGTATGAGCGATTCCGGTCGGACAGGAGGTCACTGCCAACAGCTTAAAGCCTTTCTTCTCCTCGGTGGTAATACCGGTATCACTTAATCTGTCATCAATGCTCTTGGCACTTTCATCTGCTGCATCAATGATCTGTAAAAACTCATCTACGCTTTTTGCGTTTCTCAGGGAAGTGGTAAAATTTTCATCCATCAGCATCACGGACAGTTTGCTCAGCACATCCAGATGTACATTATCCTTTGTATTCGGTGCTGCAATCAGGAACAGCAGTGTCACCGGTTCCCCGTCCAGAGATTCATACTCCACACCGTTTTTGATCACCATGGCTGCCAGTCCGGGGGCTTTTACCGCATCACATTTTCCGTGAGGGATCGCAATTCCCTCTCCGATTCCCGTGGTACTCTCTTCCTCTCTTGCATAGACCTGTTCACGATACTTCTCCACATCAGACAGCTTTCCGCTTTTTGCCATCAGTTCCACTGCCAGATCCAGTGTTTCCTTTTTGTCAGCCGGTGCCGCATTTAGGGAAATACTATTTTTGTCCAAAAGATCTGTAATTCTCATGTTGTGACCCATCCTCTCTTTTTATATTTATCATTGTTATTGTTCTACCTGCTGTAATACCTGCAAGACTTCTTCTCTGGTGGCCAGATTCTCGGAAAATGCACTGGCGCTTCCTGCAGCAATTCCCATATGGAACGCATGTACATAATCTTTCTTTTCCATCCATCCTGTCAGGAAACCTGCCACCATGGAATCGCCTGCACCCACACCATTGACCAGTGTTCCCTTCGGTGCCGGAGCTCCCATGCTCTGTCCGTCCGCTGCGATCAATACTGCTCCTTCGCCTGCCATGGAAATCAGTACATTCTGTGCTCCCATCTCCTGCAGTTTCCTGCCGTATGGAACCACCTCTTCCCTTGTGGAGAGCTTCACACCGAAGATATCCCCCAATTCATGGTTGTTGGGTTTTACCAGAAAAGGATGATACGGCAATACCTTTACCAGCAGGTCTCTTGTGGCATCCACTACGGTGAGAACACCTCTTCCCTGAATTCTCTCCAGAATTCTCTGATAAATGTCATCCGGCATGGTATAAGGAATACTTCCTGCCAATACCAGGACATCTCCGTCTCCCAGTCTGTCAATCTTTTCCATCAGCTGTTCCAAAGCTTTTGCATCAATATCCGGGCCACAGCCATTGATCTCTGTTCCGTCAATACTTTTCAGCTTCAGATTGATTCTGGTCATTCCGTGATCGATTTTGATGAAATCAGCATTTACGCCAAACTCGTTCAATCTCCGGATCAGTTCCTCTCCAGTGAATCCCGCCGCATATCCCAGGGCTGTGGAATCCAGTCCCAGATTCTTCAGTACGATAGAGACATTGATTCCCTTTCCTCCCGGAAGAATCAGCTCTGATGAGGTTCTGTTCGTCATTCCCAGCTGAAAGTCATCCACGGATACGATGTAATCCAGTGACGGATTGAAAGTCACGGTACAAATCATTTCTATCCCTCCTGTCTGTCATCTTTCTTGTTCTTATGATGTTATTATATCTTCACATTCAGTCAAATTCAATCAATTTAATTCACAAATATGGTGCTTTATTTTGGTTGAATTTGCACAAAATAAAAGGATGAAATACTTCTTCATCCTTTTTCAATGTTTCTTTCACTATAGCATTTCCCTTATCTGGCTTCTTTAAACCCGTTTGCCTGTTCTTTCATTTCCTTTGCATTGGAAAGCGCCGCTTCCGTCAGTGCATCACTGCCTAACAGTCTTGCCAGCTCCGCCAGACTTTCTTCTTCTGCCACCTTGTGAATGTCCGTAATGGTCATATCATCGGTACTGCTCTTTTCAATAATGAAATGCACATCCGCCATGGCTGCGATCTGAGGCAGATGAGTGATACAGATGACCTGATGGGCTCCTGCCAGAATACTCAGCTGCTCCGCTACTTTCCATGCGGTTCTGCCGCTGATACCGGTATCGATCTCATCAAAGATCAATGTATCAATGGCATCTTTCCCTGCCAGTACCGTTTTGATCGCCAGCATCACCCGGGACAGTTCACCGCCACTGGCCACCTGGTTCAAAGGTTTCAGACTTTCTCCGGGATTGGTGGAAATCAGGAATTCCACATCATCATAGCCTTTTGTTGTAATGGCCTGACCGGGTCTGACTGCGATGTCAAATTCCACCGTCAGGAAATTGAGACCTATCAGCGCATCTTTCAATTTCTGCGTCAGTACCGCTGCGTTTTTTCTGCGGATCTCAGACAGTTCTTCACAGGCTTTCTTCAATAACGCCTGCTTTTCCTCCCACTCGGCGTTCAATTTCTGCATATAGGCATCATAATCCGCCAGTTTTTCCAGATAAGCTTCTTTTTCCTCTTTGTACCGCAGGATCTCTTCGATCGTGTTGCCGTATTTTCCCTTGAGGTGATTGATGGTATTCAGACGATCCTCTGTACTGCGAAAATCCTCTTCATCAAATTCCAGATCCGACATATATTCGGAGACATCATGATTGTAATCTGACAAAAGACTTTCCACCTCTGCCAGCTGTTCCTCCATCTGTTCCAGTGCAGGATCATACATGGTCACACTACGCAATGCCCGCAGTGCCCTGCTCAAAGAATTCCCGGCACCGTCTTCCGCGTCATTGCCACTGAGTTGATAGCTCTCCGCCAGGCTTTCCGCAATTTTTCGGCTGTTGGACATTTTGCGGTACGCCTGTTCCAGTTCCTCATCTTCTCCGGGCTGCAGGGAAGCATCCGCGATCTCCTTTTGTTCAAATTCCGCCAGAGACTGTTCTCTGCTTCTGGAGGTATCATCCAGAGTTTCCTCTGTGATCTTTTTCTCCAGGGCAGTACATTCATGATAAAGTGCAGCCACCCGCCCTGCGCATTCTGCAAATTCCGCTCCCGCATAGGCATCCAGGATCTCCATATGTTTTTTCTTGTTTAGCAGAGACTGGTGCTCATGTTGTCCGTGAATATCGATCAGCAGCTCCGAAAGTTCCTTCACCTGCTTTGCCGTCACGGTCTCTCCATTGATACGGCAGATGCTTTTCCCGGAGGAAAGTTTTCGGCTCAGGATCACGGTTCCGTCTTCCGAAGGTTCCAGATCCATGCTCTTTAATTTTTCCGCCAGCCTTTCTTCCTCGCAGTCGAAGACCAGTTCCACCAGACCGTTCTCTTCTCCCCGTCTGAGCATGTCTTTCTCGAACTTTCCTCCCAGTGCCAGATTCACTGATCCAATGAGTAATGATTTACCGGCACCGGTCTCACCGGTCAGTATATTCAGTCCTTCTCCGAACTCTACCTCTGTCTCCCGGATAAGAGCCAGATTTTTCACGCGTAAACTACGAAGCATGTATTTCCCCCTGTCTTACCTTTCTATCATCAGATGGATCTTGTCCATAAGGATCTGGGTATCTTCCACGGTCCGCACTGCCACCATGATCGTATCATCTCCGGCGATACATCCCACCACTTCGGAGAATTTCAGGGCATCCAGTGCCGCCGCCACTGCCATGGCCATGCCGGATACGGTCTTGATCACCAGAATATTCTGTGCCATGTCCATGGAGATAAAACCGTCTCTGAGGACGCGGATGTATTTATCTCCCATATGACTGTCATCCTGTTTTAAAATGACGTATTTCTGTTTGCCGCCACCGGTGGGTACTTTGGACAGCTTCAGTTCTCTGATATCTCTGGATACGGTAGCCTGTGTCACAGCAAAACCGGCTTCCTTCAGATAGCCCGCCAGTTCCTCCTGGGTCTCCACATCTCTTTTTTCTATAATCTCCACGATCTTGCGATGTCTTGTTTTCTTCATCTTGACCTCATGCCTTTCTCACAACAATTCGTCAGGAATCTCTCATTTTCCGATGCAATACATCCAGGAAGCTTACCTGATTCAGCTGAATAAACTCGGTGATCTTCTCCGACTGCACAATACGGATCCGGTCTCCGGTACACATGGTCACTTTGTGGCTGCCGTCATAATTGGCTTCCACGGTCTGGCTTTTGCCCTCTCTGCCACCGGGAATCTCTATAACGATCTCATCTTCCGGGGACAGGATAATGCTTCTCTGGTTCAGGCTGTGGGGGCAGATCGGTGTCAGGGTGATCAGTTTCGCCTTGGGCTCCACCAGCGGCCCGCCCGCCGACAGATTATATCCCGTGGATCCTGTCGGTGTAGTCACGATCATTCCATCTGCCTTGTAATGATTCAGAAGCTGTCCGTTGACATAGATGTTGAATTCTATGATCTGCAGGGATCCGCTTCGGGAAATGACGATGTCATTCAAAGCCCAGCCTTCCGACACGGTTCCATCCGCACAGCAGACTTTACCGTTTAACATCATTCTGCGTTCTTTCTTAAAATCATCCCGGATCAGGCGGTCCAGGGATTCCTCTAATCCAGACAGTTCGATCTCCGTCATATAACCTACGGTTCCCAGATTCACTCCGATGATGGGGACAAGGATCTTCTTCGTCTCTCTGGCTGCCTGCAGCACCGTGCCGTCGCCGCCCAATACGATCATGCAGTCCACATCTAACGGAATGTCCGTTGCTTCCTCTTCCGCCACGGAATCCGCTTCTTCCTTCCAGTCGGATTCCTTGACCTTTAATTTCACCGTACAGCCTTTGGTTTCCAGATAATTCTGGATCCGTTTCGTGGTCGCAAGCTTCTGATCCTTATGCTTGTTGGTATATATCAGAAAATGCTTCATAGCTTCGCACTCCTTGTCTGTTACAGGGTATGAGAGTTGTCTACGATACCTTTGATTACGGCATCCCATTCAGGGGTATAGGACAGTCCGGTCTTTTCCTCTATAATAGTCTGTAAGGCGCTCTCCGCTTCATGCTCGGTCAGCGCCAGCTTTTCTTCGGAGATCTCCTCCGGCTTACGGATATGCAGCAGATATTCGATATTGCCCTCCGGTCCCTTGATGGGGGAATATTCCAGATGCAGTACTTCGAAACCGATGCTGTCCGCATAATCGATGATCTTGCGGATCACTTCCTCGTGGATCTGAGGCTCTCTCACCACACCGTTCTTGCCCACCTTGCCTTTGCCGGCCTCGAACTGGGGCTTGATCAGACACACCATCTGTCCGCCGGTCTTTAACAGATTTCTCGCCGGGATCAAAATCTTGGTCAGAGAAATAAAGGACACATCCACGCTGGCGAAATCCAGTGCATCCGGGATATCCTCCGGGGTCACATAACGGAAATTGGTCTGTTCCATGCATACCACCCGCTCATCATTCCGCAGTTTCCAGGCTAACTGCCCCTGTCCCACGTCCACGGAATACACCTTCGTGGCTCCGTTCTGGAGCATGCAGTCCGTGAAGCCTCCGGTAGATGCACCGATATCCATGCAGATCATGCCGTCCAGCAGAAATCCCCACTGTTCCATTGCCTTTTCCAGCTTCAGGCCTCCGCGGCTGACATATTTCATGGTATGATTTCTGACTTCCAGCTTGATCTTGCTGACATCAAATCCGGTGCCGGCCTTGTCTTCCTTCTGTCCGTTGACATAGACATTGCCCGACATTATGATGGCTTTTGCCTTTTCTCTGGAAGGAGCATACCCCTGCTCTACCAGAATCACATCCAGTCGTTCTTTCATCTTCGTCTCCTAATTATTTATAATCTTTCCAGAATTTTCTCCGTGATGCTTTCCGCATCCAATCCGATCTCCTTTTTCAAAAGCTCTACATTTCCATGTTCCACATAAGCATCGGGAATAGCTGCCATGACACATTTGATCCGTTTCTCGTGGTCATTCAGACAATCCAACACCTTTTCTCCGAATCCTCCGCTTTGGACATTTTCTTCCATGGTCACGATCATCTCATGATCTTCACAGGCCGAAAGTACTGCCTCTTCGTCAATGGGCTTGATAAATCTGGCATTGATGATACTTGCCTTGTAACCCTTTTCATGCAGAAGCTTCTGGACTTCCTCCGCTGTCTTTACCATACTGCCTACGGCAAACAATGCGATACCGCCCTCTCTTGCGATCCACTCCGCCTTGCCCAGTTCAATGGGGGCACGGTGTTCGGCAAGTCCGGCATAAGCCGTTCCTCTGGGATATCGCACCGCAATGGGCGCATC
>OHPV01000472.1_pt1 | contig 26358 bp, 22 predicted proteins | sample 1577781 | NCBI WGS metagenome assembly OHPV01 (sample SAMEA3879518, study PRJEB24766) | human gut metagenome | biome: human-associated habitat; feature: feces | place: USA | collected 1985/1987 | reverse complement strand
CAGACCGCAGCAGCAATGAAGGAGCAGATGATAGTCGATCTGCTGGCGAAGAACCCGGCACCGGACAAAGAGAAGAACCAGATAGCGTGGGTGCAGTACATGAACAGCCTGCGGGAGCAGGTCGAGGAAGTGATTCGGACGGAACTGATCTACAGCTAAGTCTTCTGGATGCCGTCATCCCCATCGAAGCCCAACAAATCGAACATATTGACCGAGCGGAGAGCGAAAAATCGCCCTCCGCTTTTGTTTTGTCACAGGCTGAAATTGAAAACGAACTGCGCAAGCATGGTTCCGGTTTCCAGGATGGCAAGCAACGGATCATCGAACTGTACCAGACGCAGCCTAACCGCAAACTCCGCGCCAAAGCACTGGCACATGAGTACGGCATCGGTGGACATTCTCACAACTTTCTGGACGGCAGCAGCGGTTTTGTAAATCATGATGGGAAAGGACTTGAATTTGACCATTACCCGGATCATCAGAAATTCACGTTAAGCTGGACACAGGTCGAGAAATACATCGACCTGATGATTCAGTCTGACCGCTACCTGACCGATAAAGAAAAAGAGCATCGTGCCGTCGTGCAGGAAGCGGAACGCCAGCTCCCGCTGCTGGATGGTGATGTCGCTGCCGAATACAACGCCCTGAAAGAACAGTATCCCAATACCCTGATTGGCTTTGAACTGGGCGGATATTTTCTGTTCTATGACAAAGATGCAGTCACTGTAAAGGAAGTTTTGCGCTCTAATTTGCTGTCGCAGGAAAATGCGCTGGGAAAAGTCAAGGTGACTGGCTTTTTGCGTGGAGAGTGGGTAGCAAAATCGCAGAAGCTGTGGGCTGAGGGCAACAGCCTCTATCTGGCCGGACAGGGCGAAGATGGCACCCACCACCAGACAAAATATCTGCGGGAGGAAGATTATCTGCCGATTGGCAGCATTATCAGACTGGATGACCGGAACTTCCGTGTAGACCATGTCAACTTCATGTTCAAATCCGTCAGCTTGCAGGATATGGACTTAACTAACAGCGGACAGCCCATCTTCCGAAGCGAGAGTTTGCCCCATATCCGAGAACTGTATGAACAGCAGCAGAACGAACTTGTTGAGGTTGCCCCTGAAAAAAATGCCGATTACAAGGTCGGTGACGAAGTTGTTGTTGACCTGCCCACCCGAACCATTGAGGGCAAAATCGGCTATGTGGGTGAAACCGATGTGCGCATCGACACCAGTGCGCATGGGCAGTCATGGGATAACGAGGTAATCAACAAGCAGCAGTTTGAGGACGGTCTGCGGCAGGATGAGCCTACGCCCGATGAAGAATTGGATAAACTGCCTATCTCCACAGAAGTCAATGGTGAATGGCAGACTTTTCCGAATGCTGCTGCCGCAAATGAAGCCCTGAACGCTGAACCTGTGCCGGAAGCTGCGGGAAATTTTCACATTACAGATGATAATTTGGGTGTCGGAGGCCCCAAGCAGAAATTCGCCCGCAATATTGAAGCCATCCAGACCTTGCGCACTTTGGAGCAGGAGCATCGCGGTGCCACCGCCGAGGAGCAGCAGGTGCTTTCACAGTATGTAGGCTGGGGCGGTCTTGCAGATGTCTTTGACCCCAACAAGGAAAACTGGTCTGCCGAGTACACCCAACTGAAAGGGTTGCTCACCGAAGAGGAGTATGCCGCCGCCCGCGCTTCCACTCTGAATGCCCACTATACCTCTCCGGTGGTAATTCGCGCCATCTATGATGCTGTGGAAAAGATGGGCTTCCAGTCTGGAAATATCTTGGAGCCTTCCATGGGTATTGGCAACTTTTTCGGTATGCTGCCCTCTGGCATGGCTGACAGCCGTCTGTATGGTGTGGAACTGGATTCCATCACCGGACGCATCGCCCAAAAACTATATCCACAGGCCGACATTACGGTTGCTGGCTTTGAAACCACCGACCGCCGAGATTTTTACGACCTTGCCGTAGGTAATGTCCCTTTCGGTCAGTACAAAGTCAACGACAAGGCGTACAACAAACTGGGTTTTTCTATCCACAACTACTTTTTCGCCAAGACTATCGACCAGATCCGACCGGGCGGCGTGATTGCTTTCGTGACCAGCCGTTTCACGATGGACAGCAAAGACAGCAGTGCCCGCAAGTACATGGCGGAACGTGCTGATTTGCTGGGAGCCATCCGCTTACCCAACAACGCTTTTAAGGCAAATGCAAGCACCGAGGTTGTTTCGGATATCCTCTTTTTGCAGAAGCGTGACCGCCCTGCAGACATCGAACCTGCATGGGTGCAGCTGGGGCAGACCGAAGATAGCTTCAATATCAATCAGTATTTTGTAGACCATCCGGAAATGGTGCTGGGAAATTTGGAACTAGAAAGCACCCAGTACGGCCATGACCTGACCGTTGCACCAATCGAAGATGCAAACCTTGCAGACCAGCTTACCGAAGCGGTGCAGCACATCGAGGGCCAGTACACTGCGGTGGAGATTGCCGCTCCGGACGTCGCCGATGCGGAAGTGCAGCGCAAAACTCTGCCCGCAGACCCTACCGTGAAGAATTTCAGCTATACTGTGGTGGATGGTGAAATCTACTACCGCGAGAACTCCATCATGACACAGATTGAACTGTCCGACAACGCCAAAGGCCGTGTGGCTGGCATGGTGGAACTGCGGCAGATCGTCAACGAGTTGATCGACCAGCAGTTGAATGACTTCCCGGACGAGGATATCAAGGCATCGCAGGCAAAGCTGAATTATGCCTACGATGCGTTTACTGCAAAATACGGTCTGATCAACGACAAGAAAAATGCCCGCCTGTTCGATGATGACAGCTCCTATTATCTGCTCTGCTCGCTGGAGAATCTGGACGAGAATAAAAATCTCAAGTCCAAGGCAGATATGTTTACCAAGCGGACGATTCGGCCAGAGCGTGTTGTCACCAGCGTGGATACCCCCAGTGAAGCACTGGCAGTGTCCATCGGGGAGCATGGCAAAGTAGACCTGCCTTATATGGCAGAACTGCTGGGCACTCCCGGTAACTATGAGCGCATCACCACCGAATTGTCCGGCGTGATTTTCAAAGACCCTGCTGCGGATGCTGACGACCCGGAAGCCGGCTGGCAAACAGCGGACGAATACCTTTCGGGTAATGTGCGCGATAAACTACGGATGGCACAACTTGCTGCAGAAAGCCGCTCGGAGTTCAAGGGCAATGTGGACGCACTGACCAAGGCGCAGCCCAAAGATTTGGAAGCTTCTGAAATTGATGTGCGGCTGGGTGCCACATGGCTTGCCCCCTCTATTGTGCAGCAGTTCATGATGGAAACTTTTCAGCCGCCCTATCGTATCCGCTACAACAATGCCATCACCGTTCGCTACTCCCCTTACACTTCCGAATGGCGAATCAGCAATAAATCTGCTACTGGCTTTGGTGACATTATGGCCACCGAAACCTACGGTACCCGCCGAGCCAACGCTTACAAGATTTTGGAGGATACCTTGAATTTGCGTGACAGCCGCGTTTATGATACCATCGAGGAGAATGGGAAAGAAAAGCGTGTGCTGAATCAAAACGAAACCACCCTCGCCCAGCAGAAACAGCAGGCCATCAAGGACGCATTTGCTGGCTGGGTCTGGAAAGATCCACAGCGACGCGCCCTACTGGTAAAAAAGTACAACGAGCTTTTTAACAGCACCCGCCCCCGTGAGTATGACGGTAGTCACATTCATTTTGTGGGCATGAACCCGGAGATCAATTTGCGAGAGCATCAGCGCAATGCGGTTGCCCATGTGCTGTATGGGTACAACACCCTTTTGGCGCACGAAGTCGGTGCTGGCAAGAGTTTTGAGATGGCGGCTTCCGCTATGGAACTGAAACGTCTGGGCTTGTGTCAGAAAAGTCTTTTTGTCGTGCCAAACCATTTGACGGAACAATGGGCCAGCGAGTTTTTACGTCTGTACCCCCATGCGAAGCTGCTGGTTACCAGCAAGAAAGATTTTGAACCCGGTAATCGAAAAAAATTCTGTGCGAGAATTGCGACCGGTGATTATGATGCAGTTATCATCGGACACAGCCAGTTTGAAAAGATACCCTTGTCCGCAGAACGACAGGAGCGTCTGATTCAGGAACAGATGGATGAAATCGAGGAGGCCATCGAAGAAGCGAAAGCACAGGTTGGCGAGCATTTCACAGTAAAGCAGCTGGAAAAGTTGCGCAAGTCTCTGAAACAGAAACTGGAAAAGCTGCAAGGCGCAGACCGTAAAGATGATGTGGTTACGTTTGAACAATTGGGCGTAGACAGGTTGTTTGTGGATGAGAGCCAAGCGTTTAAGAACCTCTACTTGTACACGAAAATGCGTAATGTCGCAGGTTTGAGTACGAGCGAGGCACAAAAATCCAGCGATATGTTCGGCAAGTGTCGCTATCTGGATGAAATCACCGGTGGCCGTGGCGTGATTTTTGCAACGGGTACACCCCTGAGCAACAGTATGACCGAGATGTACACCCTCATGCGCTACCTCCAGTACAACACCTTGCAGCAGAAAGGGTTGACCCATTTTGATGCGTGGGCTTCTACTTTTGGTGAAACTACTACTGCCATCGAACTTGCGCCCGAAGGCACTGGCTACCGGGCAAGAACGAGATTCGCTAAGTTCTTCAACCTTCCTGAGCTGATGGCGATGTTCAAAGAAGCAGCAGACATCAAAACCAGCGACCAGCTTCATCTCCCGGTGCCTGATGCAAAATTTGAGACGGTGGTGGTCAAACCTTCGGAAATCCAACAGGACATGGTGCAGGCGTTGAGCGAACGTGCAGCCGAAGTCCACAGCGGTTCTGTTGACCCTTCTGTGGATAATATGTTGAAAATCACGTCGGATGGTCGCAAAATCGGTCTTGACCAGCGGTTGATGAATTCCGCTCTGCCCGATGACCCCAACAGCAAGTTAAATGCCTGCGTCAACAACGTCCTGCGCATCTGGAACGACACCAAAGAGCAGAAGCTGACCCAGCTGATTTTCTGCGATATGTCTACTCCCAAGGGGGACGGTTCGTTCAACGTCTATGATGATATCCGCTCCAAGCTGCTCAACGCCGGTGTGCCTGAACAGGAGATCGAGTTCATCCACAACGCAGATACGGAGAACAAGAAAGCAGAACTTTTCTCCAAGGTACGCAGCGGACAGGTGCGTGTGCTGCTGGGCAGCACTGCCAAAATGGGAGCAGGGACCAACGTCCAGACGCTGCTCGTAGCGGTGCATCATCTGGATGTAGGCTGGCGTCCGTCTGATATGACCCAGCGCAACGGCAGAATCATCCGCCAAGGCAACCAAAACAAACAAGTCTACGTCTATAACTACGTCACGGAATCGACATTTGACGCCTACCTCTATCAGACCCTTGAGAATAAACAGAAGTTTATCTCGCAGATCATGACGAGCAAATCGCCTATGCGATCTTGCGATGATATTGACGAACAGGCTTTATCTTACGCAGAAATCAAGGCTCTGTGTGCAGGCGACCCTCGCATCCGGGAAAAGATGGACTTGGACGTGCAGGTAGCAAAATTGAAGGTGCTGCGCGGAGACTTCCAGAATCAGAAATATCGTCTGGAGGATAAGCTGCTCAAAACTTTCCCGGAGGAGATCCAGAAACAGAAAACCCGCATTGCTGCTTTACAACAGGATTCACAGATTGCAGCAGCACACCCGCAGGACAAAGAAAACTTCTGCGGCATGACCATCAAGGGCATGGTGTACGATGACAAAAAGGCTGCAGGCGAACGGCTGCTGCTGGCTCGGCAGGAGATGCCTAATGCTGATATGATGCTGCTGGGCACCTACCGTGGCTTTGAACTGAACATTCGATTCGACAGCTTCAAGAATGAGCATCAGGCCGTACTCCGGGCAGAGTTGAGTTACCCGGTGTCGCTGGGCGATGATGCGCGCGGCAATATCACTCGTCTAGATAATGCCATCGACAATTTCGCTGACCGTATTGCAGATGCCGAAAATGCTCTGCAAAACCTTGAACAGCAGAAGCAGGCCGCAGAGGTCGAAGTGGCAAAGCCCTTTGCACAGGAGGAAGAACTGGCCGAAAAGTCTGCCCGCCTTGCTGAATTGAACGCCTTGCTGAACATCGACCGTGACCGCAGTTCCTCGCAGGATGCTCCCGAAGAAGCAGAGGAAACCGAAGCACCCGCAACTCGTCCGTCTGTGCTGGCTGCACTGGGGGAAAAGACCCATCAACCGGAGCCTGTCAAACCGTTCCGCAGCTATTATGATAAGGATGGTGATGCCCGGTGAGCGACCGCCGGGACCAGCAACTCCATTTCCGGGTCAGCAAGCCGGAGTTGGAACGGATTCGGAACAAGATGGAATCCAGCGGCATTCTAAGCATTGGCTCCTATCTACGAAAAATGGCGCTGGACGGATATTGTCTGTATCTGGATCTGCCGCAGCTGCGCCGCATGGCGTATCTTTTGCAGATGTGCAGCAACAACCTGAACCAGTACGCCAAAGTAGCCAATGAAAATGGCCGGGTCTATGCTGCCGATATGGAGGACTTGCGCGCCCGGCTGGATGAACTCATCAGCATCGGCAAGCAAATTCTTTCCCGGTTGGCAGAACTTTAAAACTTTCCCCGCAGTTGGAGGACTGCGGGGATACATAATAGTTAACATCCTTGCAACGCAATAGCTGATACCTTTATAATAGAGCCGAAAAGAAAGGTTGGTGTTCGATATGATGTTTACGCTGAAGAAAATTGCTCTTTTTCCGATTTCTCTCTTTGTGGCGTTTCTGGCTCTGATGGCAAAGTGGCTGCTCACTCTGTCCAGCTATGTGGTCGCGCCGCTGATGCTCTACATCTTCGGTTGCGGCATCTACACCGCCTACCGCCAGACTTGGGATCAGTTTTTCATTCTGCTGGTGGCAGAGTTTATCTGCTTCGTTCTCTTTTTCGGTGCAACTGCCATCACAGAGGGCATCGGACGGTTCAGCGAATGGCTTGCAGAACTGTAAGTATTTTTATCTTTGCCGCCTTCGGGCGGCTTTTTTGTTTTGGGGCTTTGAACGCCACAAGTGGCTCAAGTGTTCGTTAGCAAAGTGGCTCAAGTATTGGCTGTCACACGGGAGGTGATTCAGAATGGCTGCAACACGTTTGATTGCACTGCACAAGAACAAGGGCAAGTCGGTTGCGGCCTGCCTGAAAAGCCGCACGGACTATGCGAAGAATCCTGACAAAACGAACAGGGGAGAGCTGGTCAGCAGCTACGAGTGTAGCCCATTGACCGCAGACGAAGAATTTATGCTGTCCAAGCGGCAATACGAACTTGCCACAGGGCGCAGACAGAAAAATGATGTGATCGCCTATCAGATTCGGCAATCTTTCAAGCCCGGTGAGATCACCGGCGAGGAAGCCAACAAGGTGGGTTATGAACTGGCGATGCGCTTCACCAAGGGCAAATACGCTTTCATTGTTGCCACCCACACAGACAGGGAACACATCCACAACCACATTATTTATAACTCCACTGCGCTGGATGGAACACGAAAATTCCGGGACTTTTTCTTTTCCGGGCTGGCTGTGCAGCGGTTGAGTGACCTGATCTGCTTAGAGCATCAGCTCTCCGTCATTGAGATAAAGCCTTACCGGGAACGGCAAAAGCGCACACTTTACCCGCCCAAAGAAAGTAATCGTGACCGGCTATGCAGTGTAATTGACAGGATTCTGGCTGAAAAGCCCAAGGACTACGAGGACTTTCTGCAAAAGCTGGAGCAGCAGGGCTATGAGGTCAAACGCGGAAAGTACACCTCGGTCAAGGGCGCACGGCAGAAACGATTTATCCGGTTCCGCACTTTGGGGGTAGGGTACAGCGAGGAAGAATTGAAAGCTGTCCTTGCAGGAGAAGCGGAGCATCGGCCTCGGCAAAAGTGCCCTGCACCGGAGCAGAAATTTCAGATGCTGGTGGACATTCAGGCAAAACTTGCCGAGGGAAAAGGCACGGGTTTTGCTCGCTGGGCAAAGCAGCACAACTTAAAAGAAATGTCCCGGACGCTGGTTTTCTTGCAGGAAAACAAAATCGGCAGCATCGAGGAAATGCAGGAGCGTGTGGACGTTGCCACTGCCCGTTATCATGAACTGGGCAATTCCATTAAAGCGTCAGAGAAGCGGCTGGCAGAAATCGCGGTGCTGAAAGCGCACATCATCAACTACGCCAAGACGCGACCGGTATATGATGCCTACCGCAAGACCGGATACAGCAAGCGCTTTCTTGAAACGCACCGCACGGAGATCACCCTGCACAAGGCTGCGAAAGCGGCGTTTAATGAAGCTAACTTGAAAAAACTCCCCAAGGTCAAGGAGTTGGACGCGGAATATTCCAAGCTGCTGACAGAAAAGAAAGCAGTATACCTGGATTATCGTAAAGCGAAAGAAGAAATGCAGGAACTTCTTCGTGCAAAGAAAAATGTAGAACTGTTCTTTGCAGAGGAAAAGAGTGGCGCTGAAAAAATGAAGTCCCGATAAACGAAGATAGCCTAGGATTCTTCCCTTATGGAAGAGCCCTAGGCTATCTTTTTTTGTTATAGAAGTGTTTGGAACAAACGCGCAGCCTGCATCGCACGATGCAGAACGAAAGGGGATTGGGCACAGCCCAACAAGCATTTTGAATTTGGATTTTGAAAAATCCGATTCAAAAATCGCAAGTTGGTACCAAGTTGCACTGCTTGCGACGTAGATGTTTCCGTCAACTACTGCGTAAGAAATTTTCAGATCACTTCAGCTTTGCGAGGATATCGTCTGCACTCACGCCGCTGGCCAGCAGTTTTTTCAGCACGTCCTCGGCTTCAGCTTTCTTTGCGGATTCCGCTGCTTTGGTTTCAGCTTTGACCTTTTTGGCTTCAATTCTGGCGATTTCCTTGTCGATAGATTTCAGCGCTGCCTTCTTTGTTTTCAGGTCTGCTTTCAGCGCATCGATGTTCGCAGTGATCGATGCAATTTCAGCGGCAGCGGCTTCCTTTGCAGACTGTTTTTCGGCAATCTGCGCAGCAAAATCAACGGTTGCTTTTACGGTCTTGGGCTTGTTCTTGCTTCCTTTGGGACGGGGCATATGGGACACCTCCAATGTTTTTTGATGGCTTCAGTATAACACGCGTTTTTTGTGTTCGCAAGAGGTGCAGTTTGTAGAATAAAAATGTATCTATGAGTGAAGCAATAAATCAATTTTGGAATATGCACCGGCGTGGGTTGCCAACTTGTTGGGATGTATCTCCCGCTGGTCGTAGAACTGTTCAAAGCGTTTGGCAACGGCATCTTTTACAGTCATGATGAAGTTCACCTCAACATGATAGTACAGAAGTTCGTGCAGCTCTGTATACGCAATTGCGTGCATCACAAGAATGTTTTATGATATAAGAGGTACGCGGTTGAGTAATGATGGGGGAATGCACATGTAAACAAAATAAAAAAAGTATCCGCCACATGGAAAATGGAGGATACCGTTCCTTTGACATCGTTGTCTAAAATCTCATCTTATTTTATCATGGTTATATCTGGGAATCAATAGAAATCCGTACAAATGTATCCCACATGACCTTAGAAAAAACCTCGCAGAAGCTGAAAGTTTGTTGCACATTGCCCATTTTTGCATGAAAAATCCAGCTAAAAACGATGGTGGACAAAATAAGTGGTCAAATGGGTGTCCAAGCCGCAGGAGGAAACAGAAATGGCACGACGGGGAGAAAACATTCACAAACGCAAGGATGGTCGGTGGGAAGGTCGGTACATCAAGGCGCGCACGCCGGAGGGCAAAATCCAGTGGGGCTACGTCTATGGCACGGTCTATGCTGAGGTCAAACGTGTGCTGATTCAGAAGAAAGCGGAAGCGGGCTTCTACAATCTAAAGAGAACCGACCTGACCTTTGAAGCACTGGCTGAAGTATGGCTGCACTCCCTGCGGAACAGTATAAAAGAATCCACCTATGCACATTATTCGTACACCCTGCACAAGTATCTTCTTCCCGTTTTGAGCAAAGTGCCCGTTGCCTCCCTTGAAGAAAGCTTTCTGGAACAGGCCATGCAGCAGATCATTGCGCCGATAGATGCCGCACACAAGCCGCTAGGGAACTCCTCTGCCCGGGAATGCCTCTCCATGCTGCGCCGTATCTGCAAATATGCCGCGCACTTGCGCCTGATCCGTCCGATGGAGCTAGAAGTAGCGCTGCCAAAAGCCATCGACAAAATTTCTGTACCCCTCTCTCCGGCGGAGCAGCAGCGGCTTTATCAGTATGTACAGGAGAACCCTACTTCCCGCAAAATCGGCTTATTACTAGGGCTGGAATTGGGACTGCGTATTGGCGAAATCTGCGGCTTGCAATGGGGTGATTTTGACCTGAAACTCGGAACGCTGAAAATCAGCCGGACAGTCTGCCGAATTTCCTGCGGAAATGGACATACAAAGGTAGTCATCCAAACGCCTAAAACCCGCACCTCCCGCCGGGAAATTCCAATCCCGAAGCAGCTGCTTATTATGCTGAAAAAACTGCGTGGATGTGTCAGCAATGCCACATGGTTTCTGTCCGGCAACGAGTCCAAGCCCACCGAACCCCGTTGCTACCGAAAAAGCATCAAGGCATATCTGAAGCAGGCAGCTGTCCGGCAAGTACGTCCACACGCGCTGCGCCATACCTTTGCAACGACCTGTCTGCAGGCGGGGTGCGATGTAAAGACCCTCAGCGAATTGTTAGGACACGCTAACGCCAACATCACCTTGCAGCGCTATGTGCACTCTGACCTGACCCGAAAGCGCCGGGAGATGAACCGAATTTTCTCCCATCAGGTGTCCATGAGGGGCGGGGATGTGCTAAATATAACGTAATAGCGCACGATTTATACGCCGTTCCTCCATTTTCACTGTGGAGGATACCCCTTTATGCGGGAAGGGGTGGACAGGGTGGCATTATGTCTGTTTGAACACAACGAGAAAGCATATCATGCGGCAGTCCGGATGATGGAGCAGTATGGCAAGGCTGCCATTGTTCATCCCACCGGCACCGGAAAGAGCTACATTGCGTTCAAGCTGATCGAGGACAACCCGGAGAAGGTTGTAATCTGGCTTTCTCCCAGTGAATATATCTTCAAGACCCAGCTGGAAAGCCTGAAAAGGAACGACCCGGATTTTCCGTTGGCAAACGTTCACTTTTATACCTACGCCAAACTGATGTGTTGCACGCAGGCACAGCTGGACGAAATAGCAGCGCAGAGGCCTGCCTATATTATACTCGATGAATTCCACCGTGCCGGTGCCGAATGTTGGGGCGAAAGTACGGTGGCTTTATTAAAGTTATGCCCGGATGCAAAACTGCTGGGGCTGACGGCGACGAATATCCGATATCTGGACAATAACCGCAATATGGCTGAAGAACTTTTTGACGGACATGTTGCCAGTGAGATGACCCTTGGCGAAGCAGTCGTCAGGGGTATTTTGCCTGCTCCAAACTATGTAACAACGGTCTACCAATATCAGAAAGACTTGGCACGTTATCAGACAAGAGTGGATAATCTGCGTTCTGCTGGGATTCAGGACGTAAATCAAAAATATCTGGATGCCCTGCGTCGCGCCTTGGAACAGGCAGATGGATTAGATAAGGTTTTCGCTCATCATATCACGAACAAGTCCGGGAAGTACATCGCGTTCTGCGCCAACAAGGAGCATATGGATGAAATGATCTCCCATGTGCCGGAGTGGTTCGCCGGGGTAAACCCGAATGTTGTGGTGTATCAGGCTTACTCGAATGACCCGAACACGGATAAGGCCTTTGCGGACTTCAAAACGGACACCGGTGACCGGCTGAAGCTGCTGTTCTGTATCGATATGCTCAACGAGGGCGTCCATGTAGAAGGCATTTCTGGCGTGATCCTGTTCCGACCAACGATTTCGCCCATCATCTACAAGCAGCAGATCGGTCGCGCCCTGACTGCCGGTGACACCGCAGCCCCGCTGATTCTGGATGTGGTCAACAATTTCGAGGGCCTGACCAGTATTTCCGGTTTGCAAAGTGAGATGCAGGAGGCTGTTCACCGGCTCTATGCCAACGGTGAGGGTGATAAGATCGTCACCGAGCGGTTCGAGGTCATCGAGCAGGTGCACGATTGTCGGATACTGTTCGAACAGCTGCAGGCAAGCCTCTCTTCCGGTTGGGAGCACTACTTCTCTGAGGCGAGCATCTACTATGCGGAGCACGGTGACCTGAATGTCCCGAAACTGTATACCACGCCTGGGGGTCTGAGCCTAGGGGTGTGGCTGATCACCCAGCGCCGTGTGCGTGAAGGGCAGATCCAGGGCAATCTGACCCAGCAGCAGATCACACGGCTGGACAGCATTGGCATGGTCTGGGGCAACCGGAAGGAAATTGCATGGCAGCACGGGTTCGAGGCTGCAAAGAAATACCATGACACCTACGGAGATCTGCTGGTGGCTGGAAAGTATGTGGACCCGGAGGGCTATCCCTTGGGCCAATGGATCCTCAAGACCCGGCAGCAGAAGTTGAATGGCTGCTTGAAGGAAGAACGCATCGCACAGCTGGATGAGATCGGTATGGTGTGGAGCATCTTCGACGCCAAGTGGGAAAAGGCCTATGCCCTGGCTGTGGCCTATTACGAGGAAAACGGGAACTTGAATATTCCCCGCTCCTATGTAACAGCGGCCGGGGAACGGCTTGGAGTATGGCTTGCAAATCAGCAATGGTCATACCCGAAAGGAAAGCTGACGGAGGAGCAGATTGAACGGCTCAACAGGATCGGGATGTACTGGGGCAACCGCAATGACCGCCAGTGGAACCAAGGATATCAGGAAGCAAAACGTTATTTTGAAGCCCACGGGGATCTGAGGGTCCCGGTCAACTATGTTTCGCCGGAGGGATATGCCCTCGGTAAATGGGTCAAGCGGCAGCGTTACACACGGCTGAATCCCGAAAAAAGCGGTGCTGTTCTGACAGAGGAGCGCATTGCAAAGCTAGATGAGATTGGGATGCGGTGGGACAAAAGCAACCCGGAGTACTCGCCTAAGCAGGCAGCACAAGTCGGAATTGTTGTGGCAAAACTTGGATGAGCAAAGTTAAATGAAAAACAGAAGCAAGGACTTTATGTGTTGTTGGGGACGATTTGGGCTTATAGAGAGACGAACAAAAATACGCATAAACAGGTTAAAAGTGTGAGGAAAATATGGAAAAATTGGAAGAATTGAATTATCACGTTGATTTTGGACCGTACTATGTTCATTTGACCCGGAAACAGAAAAAATACCTTGCGGGGCGATCCATAATTGACCGCATTCTGGCGGTGCTAGCCTTGGTTTTGCTTTCGCCTTTGTTTTTGGTGGTTAGCCTTGCACAAAAAATTAGTGCACCAGATGAACCGATTTTCTTTTTACAGAAGCGCGTAGGTAAGGGAGCTCATTGCTTCAACATTATCAAGTTCCGGACGATGAAGAGTTCTGCGCCGAAAAATGTGGCAACTGGTGATCTGGAAAGCCCGGAGACGTATATTTCCCAGCTAGGGCGTTTTCTAAGGGATACCAGCATTGATGAGTTGCCGCAGCTGGCAAATGTAGTTCGTGGTGAAATGAGCCTGATTGGCCCTCGTCCGCTAGTGTATACCGAACGTGAGATTCGCTTCCTGCGGCGTTGGTATGGTGTGTATCAGGTGACGCCGGGTATAACTGGCTGGGCGCAGATCAATGGTCGGGACACAGTGGATGTGTATGATAAGGTCTACTATGACCGTGAATACGTCCAAAACGTCAGCCTAAAATTTGACCTGAAGGTCATATGGAAAAGTATTCAGGTCGTGTTGGGGCGTAAGGGCGTTGTGGATGGAAAAATTGATCCGGAATTCCGGAAGGAAAGCATTGTATTGTTGCGTGAGAGCAAAGTGGTGCCTCAAGAAGCAATTGAATGTAAAAGTAAGATGCAGATGGTGTAAGGATGCAAAATTATAGTGTTTTGATGTCGGTTTATTTTAAGGAGACGCCGAAGTATTTGAAGCAGGCGATTGAGAGCATTCAAGCACAGACATTCCCGACGGATGACTTTGTGCTGGTGTGCGATGGTCCGCTGAATGATGGGTTAGATGCCATTATTGCTGAAAAGCAGCAGGAGATGGGCGAAACATTAAATGTTGTCCGACTTGCGAAAAACGGTGGGCTTGGCAATGCGCTGAATGAGGGAATCAAGTATTGCAAAAATGAGTTGGTTGCCCGGATGGACAGCGACGATATTGCGTATTTTGATCGCTGTGAAAAACAGATAGCGGTGTTTAATATGCGTCCCGAAGTAAGTATTTGCTCTGGCATCGTAGAAGAATTTACAACAGAACCTAACATTGTCGATTCGAAGCGAGTACCGCCGGAGACCAACGCCGAAATTGTGGAGTTTGCAAAAAAACGCTGTCCATTTAACCATCCTTGCGTGATGTATAAGAAATCCGCCGTTGAGGCAGTTGGTTCTTATCAGGACTTCTACCTGTTGGAAGATTATTACCTTTGGCTTCGGATGCTGATGGCAGGGTATCAGGGCTATAACATTCAAGAGCCGCTGCTCCATATGAGAGCTGGCTCAGATATGTACTTGCGGCGTGCTGGTTGGAAGTATGCCAAGACGCAGGCCAAGTTGTTCAAATTTATGAAACAGCAAGGCTTTATTGGAAATGGTCAGTACATTAAGAGTTGCGTAATCCGCATCGGGTCGGCGCTGGCTCCCAACTGGCTGCGGAAGTTTATGTTTGAGAGGGTATTAAGAGATGCAGGCTAAGGCAGAGAACAGAAACCAATTTGTTGATATCATGCGTGGCATAGCGATGCTTCTAGTTGTTTTGGGGCATACCATGACTGGATGTACCGTTGATTCGCAGAAAAGTTTTCTTTTCAACATCATCTGGTCATTACAGATGCCGTTGTTCATCTTGATTAGCGGCTATGTGACAAAGTATAGCCGCCCAATCTCTGACGGCAAGGGACTGTGAAAATATGTGAAGCGCAGAACGGTTTCCTATATGCAGCCCTGGGTTGTATGGAGCTTTTTAGTTAGAGGCATCATCTTCGGACAGGATGGTTTCTTAAATGTTAAGCATCTCCTGTGGAATATGGATTCAGGCTATTGGTTTCTCGCAACGATTTGGACGATTAGCATGATTTTCGGCGTGGCATCTTTCGTTGCAGAGCGGGCGAGCAAAGAAAACCTGCTGAAGAAACAGATTGTACTTCTGGGGTGCTACTTGGCAGGAATGGTTCTGCTGGTTGGAATTGGCGTGATTTTAGGACTTTCGTTCTTTGCAATCAAATTGACGCTCTATTATATGCCTTTCTACTATGCAGGATTTTTGTATGGTCAGTTTGATGATAGGATGAAGGAATCTGAGACTGGCAAAAAGATGATTGATAGCGTAGTTGCTATCTGTTTTGTAATGTGGCTGTTCGTCATTCTCAGATTTTCACTTTATGAGATGTCGGATGGCGGTGCTGCGATTATCTTGCGTGCGGCCACATCGCTGGCTGGGTGTATTGCTGTATGTGGACTCTGCAAGGGAATCTTCTCCGAAAAATGGGGGGTACCCTTGCATGGGTCGGAGAGCACTCACTGGAAGTGTACCTCACTATCTGCTACTCAGCTTAATCAAGCTGGACGAAGCACCAATTCTATACAGTCCGACAGGGCTGAGCATGGTTCTGGTCAACTATGTGATTACGGTAGCACTTACTGTGATGGCAATAGTGATGATGAGTCAAAATGCCATGCTGAGATTTGTATTAACCGGAAAGAAAAAGTAAGGGATTTTTTCCTTTGGGCGGGAAAACAAAGCTTGGAAATTTACATGATGCACGGCCTGCTTCTCAATATCTTCAAAAGCAGTGCTGTAATCCAATTTAGCAGTATTGAAGGGTATTTACTGGCTGCCGGAAACTTTGCCCTGACAATAGGGCTATGTGCAGTGGTTATTTGCCTGCTCAATCAAAATGTTGCACTCAAGAAAGTATTAAATATTCGATAAATGGTCAAAGGAGAAACGATATGCATCCGAGAGTGTTGATCGTAGGAACAGTTCCATATAACACAAAATCAACATCACGCGCTTTTGATGCGTACTTTCACTATTGGGAGAAAGAGAATATTGCACAGATATTCTCCAATACAAAGAAGCCGTGCAAGGGGCATTGCGAGACGCTTTTCCAGATTACGGATCACCATGTCTTGCAGCGGTGGATGGGAAAGAAAATCGATACCGGTGTAATCTATCACTATGATGAGCTTGACACCGAATGGAAAGACAATGATTTGGAACTTGGTGATGCAAAAGCAGAAGCCGCCTACAAGTTTGGTGGAAAGCATACGCCCCTTACGCATTTGCTCAGAGGAATCCTCTGGCGAAAGAGGTTTTGGTGCACAGAGAAGCTAAATAATTGGCTCGACAACTTCAAACCGGAATGTGTATTTCTGGCTTTTTCGGATGACTATTTTATCCCGCAGATTGCAATGTATGTCGCCAAGAGGTATAACGTCCCGATTGTCTCCTGCATTGGTGATGACTACTATTTCAATGTGGAGAAAACGCTGAATCCAATCTATCACCTTTATAAATCGACTTATAAAAAATTGATTGATAAGGTTCTGGCATGGCCGGGCAGCGCAATTTACATCAGCGACAAGATTCGGGATAAGTATAATTCGGAATTTGGACTGGATGGCGAAACGGTTTATTTGACTTCTACGGTTCAGCGTAAACCGTTCAGCGTAATTAACAAAGATTGCCCTGTTATTACTTACTTCGGAAACATCGGTATGGGACGCAATAATTCCCTGAACGATATTGGCTACGCTCTTGGGAAAATCAATCCGGAGTATATGCTGGAGGTTTATTCCAACGAAAAGGACGAACAGGTCTATTCTGTATTCAAGGACAATCGAAATGTCAAATATATGGGCTCTGTGCCGTACACGCAGGTTCAAAAGCGCATGGCAGAAAGCGACATAACGGTTATTGTAGAGGGATTTGAGGAAAAGGACATCAACCTTTCACGGTATTCACTCTCTACGAAGGCAGCTGATGCATTAGCCAGTGGCGCATCTATTCTCACATATGGCTCGTTGGAAAGCGGCATTGTTGAGTATATGCAGTCAACGGATGCGGCAATGGTTTGTACGGATAAAACCAAATTGGCGGATTCGATTGCACATCTGATTTCGGATCAGGAACTTCAAAGGAAATACTACGAACAGGCGATTGTGATGACAAGAGAACATCACAATCTGCAGGCAAGCTGCAAGACCTCGGAAGATGTGGTTGCAAAGGCAATTCGACATATGAAATAAGTGGCAGAGGATGCATGGTGATGGAGAACAACTTTTCAATTATTATTTCGACGTGTGACAAGTTTTCGGATTTGTGGGATGCACATATTTTGCTCCTGAATCAGAACTGGGCAGACCGAAATGTGGAAACATTTTTGGTGACAGACAAACCCACTGACCGGACATTTAAAAATGTAACGGTGGTAGCAGCAGGCGAAGGAACGGAAATAACGGAACGTCTGAAAGCTGTGATGCCGCTGATTAAGACAGAGTATATTCTCTTCACCTTGGATGACTATTTCCTCACGGAGAGTATTTCTACCCAGGCGATTAACGAAGATATTCAGATCATGGAAAAGCATCAGATGGATTATCTGCGCCTGTTTGTTATGACCATGAAGAGCCTGAGGAACAGAAAAGCTGAGGAACTCGAACCGGATATTTTTCTGCTGGACAATTATGCAGGCGATTACATTATCAGTCTCTATGCGGGTATTTGGAAAAAAGACTTCATGGAGAGAACACTGACAAAAACGCTGAATGCCTGGCAGTATGAGGTTGCCTTGACGAATATGGCACGTCAGTTGAATGCTCGCTGTGCTGATAGCCGACGTGGTGAATTTCCTATTCTTGACGTGATCCGTAAGGGAAAGGTGCTGACGAAGGCTCGTAAGTATTTCGATGAGAATCCTATTTATAAAGGTAACCGAGAAGATATGCGAGCCAAAGACGAATGGATGCTTGAATTCCGGACATGGCTTCGTGAGTGGCTTCCGAAGCCGCTGTTTAATCTCTCAAAGGCAATCATGAGACGCAGAGGGTATACATTTTTTAGCGATAATCAGTGAGGAGTACAAGGAATGCGGATTGTGCAAATTAACGGTGGGGCAAAAGGAAGCACCGGAAAAATCATGATGGGGATTGCCGACATAGCAAGAACACAGGGACACGAAGTAATGTGCGCATCGCCTATCACTACAACGAACCGTGATGCTGGTAAGGACTGCGGCTATTATCGAATCGGAACATTCAATAGTCGCAGGGTAAATGTTGCGCTTGCCAGAATCACAGGATTCAATGGGTGTTTCGCATGGTTTGAGACATATAAACTTTTGAAGAAGATTGATGAATTTCAACCGGATATCATTCATTTGCATAACTTGCATGATTCTTATATCAATCTTCCGATGCTATTTTCATACATAAAAAAGCATGATATCCCAGTGGTATGGACATTGCATGATTGCTGGGCATTTACTGGTCACTGCCCGCATTTTACAATTGCAAAATGTGATAAATGGAAGACAGGCTGCCATGGATGTAAGCAGTATAAAGATTACCCCGCATCAATATTTGATAATTCTAAATTGATGTGGAAGTTGAAAAAGAAATGGTTCACCGGTGTAAAGAACATGACCATTGTAACGCCTTCAAAATGGTTAGCGGGTTTGGTAGAAGAGTCATATTTAAATGAATATCCGGTTCAAGTTATCAATAATGGTATTGATTTGAATGTATTTAAACCTCGCCCAAGTGACTTTCGAGACCAGTATAGGATTCCACTGGAAAAGCGCATTGTTTTAGGCGTTTCTTTCGCATGGGGGCATCGTAAAGGTTTGGATTGTTTTATTGAAATGGCAAAAAAGTTGGATAGTCAATATCAGATCGTCCTTGTGGGCACCGACGATAAAATCGACAAAATATTACCTGAAAACATTATCTCAATCCACAGAACACAAAATCAAAAGGAGCTTGCTGAAATTTATACTGCTGCAGATGTATTTGCAATGCCAACAAGAGAAGAAAATTTTCCAACAGTAAATTTGGAAGCTTTAGCCTGCGGTACACCAGTGGTAACATTTGATACTGGTGGAAGTTCGGAAACATTGGATTCTGAAACTGGAATAGTTGTACCAACTAATAGTGTCAAAGAAATGATAGATGCAATTGATTTTGTTTGCAATAATGATCAATATACATCTAATGGATGTAGAAAAAGGTCAGAAAATTTTAATATGTATGATAGGTTTTCTGATGATGTAAAAATATATACAAGCGTCTTAGCATAATGATCGGAGTTTTGAAAACAAATGGGAGTATATATATTTCAGCTGATTTTTTTATTGGGAAGTTCAGCTGTTGTTAACAACTGCTCAGGATTGGACAAGGCAAAGAAGCATAAAATGATTTTAGCAATCAATATATTTCTCATGTGGATTCTTTGCGTCCTAAAAAAATATACAGTTGGAATTGATGTTGCAGGATATAAGCGTGTCTATGAGGCGTCGGCATCTTGGCCATGGTTTGCATTTTCTAATGTATATTATGAATATGGGTATACAGCATTGATGCAACTTTTTTCCAAAAATGGGGCAGATTTCCAGCTATTTAACTTGTTTGTGTATACTATAATATATGTGCCGATTTTTGTTTTTTTTAACAGATACTCCAAACAGCCGACAATGTCACTTCTGATATTTATATGCTATCAGTTTTGGGTCTTTAATATGTCTGGATTACGGCAGGGAATGGCAATGTCGATTTGCTTGCTTGCATATATATTTCTTGAAAAAAAATCGTGGATGCGTATTGCGGGATTTATTGTTGCGGTTTTGCTCGCTTCTTTGATTCACCAATCAGCATTGATATTTTTGATTGCGTTAGGAAGTGTATTCTTTGAGGTCACAGCAACAAGTGCTTTGATATTTGTAACAATGGCTTTGGGATGCGTCTTGCTTAGATCTTCAATCGTTTCATTGGTTAATTCCTTTGCGGGAAAATACCAGATTACAGGTGGGATGACACTAGGGGGAAGTTTCCTGTTGCTACTGGGATTAGCTGTTTTTTCTTATGCTGTGATTCTTATTACAGAGAACGGGGAAAAAGTACAATCGTTCAATATCGATACCGCATCGGTATTTATGCTGATTTTTGCTGTGATATTGAATTTGTGTCTTAATGGAAGTAGCGTGTTGAGGGCAGCCTCATATGCGAGCATATTTGTTACAATTGCTTTTCCCAACTGTATGATGAGGTGTACAAAAAAATCAAGGTGGTATATAAATATCCTTTTTGCAGTGCTACTGATAGGTCTTTGGTTTACAGACGTCTTGATGGCTAACCAGTTGGATATTATTCCGTATAAAATGTTTTGGCAGTGAGGAAAAGATGTGATGAAGTGCATATTTGTATCTAATTTTATGAACCATCATCAACTCCCTTTTTCAGCGGGATTACTTGGACAGGATGATGTAGAGTATACCTTTGTTGCACTTGAACTTATCCCGCAAGAAAGACTTGACATGGGATATGAGGATATGAACCACAAATACCCATTTGTGCTTTGCGCCTATGATTCCGAAGAAAAGCTGCGTCGTGCTGAAAAACTAGTTGATGATGCAGATGTGGCGATATACGGGTCATGCCCGGATAGTCTGGTTTTGCGCCGCACAAACAAAGGCAAACTGTGTTTCAAGTTTAGTGAGCGCTACTTTAAGGAAGGAACGGGATTGTTACAGATCCCGCACAATCTTGCGAGTGCATGGAAGCATCTGAAGCCGTTTGAAAAGGGACCGTTGTATTTCTGCTGTAGCAGTGCCTATACGGCTGCGGATTTGAATCGCTACACAAATTTTAAAGGGAGAACCTTTAAGTGGGGGTATTTTCCGGAGACCAAGAAATATGATGTCGCTGAATTGATGAAGAAGAAGCTATCGGTTACGTCAGCAGGATGGGAGCATCCTCAGGCTTCAATCCTATGGGCCGGCAGGCTTATAGGATGGAAGCATCCGGATACTTCCATCGAGTTGGCAGCATCTCTTAAGAAAAAAGGCTACTCCTTCAAAATGAGTATTATCGGCAATGGAGAGATGGAAGCGCGGCTTCGTGAAATGATTCGGAGCAAAGGCGTAGAAGATTGCGTGGAAATGCTTGGCGCAATGTCTCCGGATGAAGTACGTGCTCATATGGAAAGAGCCGATATGTTCCTGTTTACCAGTGATTTTAATGAGGGCTGGGGAGCGGTCTTAAATGAATCGATGAACAGCGGATGTGCGGTCGTTGCAAGCCACGCAATTGGCTCGGTGCCTTTCTTGGTCAAGGATGGCGTAAATGGTCTGGTCTACGAAAACGGAAATCAAAAGCACCTTGAAAAACAGGTCTGTAGATTGTTGGACGATGACGCCTATAGAAGAAGGATGGGCGAGAATGCGTATGCCACGATTTCAGATACATGGAATGCACAGGTGGCATCCGGGCGATTTATTGCATTGGTGAGGGAAATCATCAAAGGTAACTCGGCGCATACTTTGTTTGAAGATGGTCCTTGCAGCAGCGCAGAAATATTGGATAATGGATGGTATCATGCAAATGAATCTTAAAAGAATGCTGCATTTAAATGGTATCAAGAGAACGTTAAACCTGTTTTTGACTAACCATGTATTTGTCGAAACGAAACCGCTTGCTTGCTATACGAAACGAAAATTGCTCCGAGGAATCGGGTGTCCAGTCGGAGATGGAACGAGAATTGTTGGCCCTATTGAATGCAAGGGTACAATTGCGATTGGAAAAACTGCTGAATGAAAAATAAGCTGAAAGTAAACGGAACGGTTATCATTTGCGATAACTGTGATGTTGCACCAGAAGTGACTTTTCAGACCGGCGGACATCAAATCGGGGAAGAACGCCGACGTGCTGGTAAAGGCGAAAATTATACGCAGTTGGTTTGTTCGGCAACATGGATTGGTGGACGTGTGACAATTCTTGGCAACACACAAATCGGTAGTGGTTGTTGTGATTGCAGGATGCGCCTGTGTTGTTGAGGATGCTCCTCCCAATGTACTTGTGGTGGGGACTGGCAAAAAATATCCGGAGTTTAAAGAAATGAGATTACAAAGTGTTCTAAACAATAGGGTCGCCCAAAATGCGGGATGGATTATCGGCGGCAGAATATACCATATGGTTCTTGCGTTTGTTGTTAATCTATTAACGGCGAGATATCTGGGACCGAGCAATTTTGGATTAATTAACTACGCGACAACATACACAACTTTTTTTGCGTCGTTTTGTACGCTGGGAATCAATTCCGTTATCGTAAAGAACTTTGTTGATCACCCTGACGAAGAAGGAGAAACAATTGGCACTGCCATTATCCTTCGTACAATTTCTAGCTTTCTCTCAGTCGTTATGATGCTGGGGATTACGCTGATTGTGGATAAAGGGGAACAAACCACACATTGGGTTGTGTTTTTGTGTGCGATTGGTGTTCTGTTTCAAGTGATGGAAACGCTGAATTACTGGTTCCAATCACGACTGGAATCGAAGTATGCGGCGTTTGCCACTGTTATTTCTTACACGGTTGTATCCGTCTATAAGGTCTGGCTATTAGCAACAGGGAAAAGTGTCCAGTGGTTTGCAGTGTCAACCTCTATTGATTATATGGTTGTTGCTACGTTCCTGCTGGTGGTGTACATCAAGAAGAACGGACCCCGATTGGCGTTTTCCTGGAGGAAAGCAAAGGAATTGTTGGGGGGCAGTTACCACTTTATCCTATCGGGATTAATGGTATCCATTTACGGAAGCACCGATAAATTTATGCTGAAGCAAATGCTGAATGAGTCAGAGGTTGGGTTTTATGCTACGGCACTCTCCCTGTGCAATACATGGACATTTGTTTTGGGGGCAATAAACGATTCATTATACCCAACTATTCTGCAATGTTTCAGTAAAGATAAAGATTTATTTTTCAGAAGAAATAAACAGCTGTATGCAGTTATCTTCTATGTTTCAGTATGTGCGTCGGCGGCTATATCGATTCTTGCAGGACCAATTATCAGAATTCTCTATGGTGTATCTTACGCACCTGCGGTTGTACCTCTGCGAATTATAACCTGGTACACTGCTTTTTCATATCTTGGTGTTGCAAGAGAAGCGTGGGTGGTCAGTTATCGAAAGCAAAACTATCTCAAATATTTGTATATCGGAGCAGCAATAACAAATGTATTGCTGAATGCGCTCATGATCCCCTTGTGGGGAGCGTCTGGTGCTGCGTTGGCGTCGTTGCTGACACAAATAAGCACAATCCTTTTGTTTCCGGCCCTCATAAAAGACTTGCAGCCAAATGTCAAATTGATGATTGATGCAATTCTTTTGAAGGATGTTTTTTAATAAAAGATTAGGAGGAAAATTAAAATGTCTGCATTTGATAACGCAACCCTTATGATCACTGGTGGTACTGGTTCTTTTGGTTCTACCGTTCTGAAGCACTTCCTGGATTCTGACCTGAAGGAGATTCGCATCTTCTCTCGTGACGAGAAGAAGCAGGACGATATGCGCCATGAGCTTCAGGCAAAGCACCCGGAGAACGCCAAGAAGGTGAAGTTCTACATCGGTGATGTCCGCAATCCCCAGTCTATCCGTGACGCAATGCCCGGTGTTGATTACATTTTCCACGCCGCCGCTTTGAAGCAAGTTCCTTCTTGCGAGTTCTTCCCCATGCAGGCCGTCCAGACCAACATCATCGGTACTGATAATGTGCTGCACGCTGCCATCGACGCTGGCGTCAAGCGTGTTGTTTGCCTGTCCACCGATAAGGCAGCTTATCCCATCAACGCCATGGGCATCTCCAAGGCCATGATGGAGCACGTCATCTACGCCAACGCCCGTGTGGCTGCCGAGCGTGGTGGCACTACCATCTGCTGCACCCGTTACGGCAACGTCATGTGCAGCCGTGGCTCTGTCATTCCGCTGTTCATCGACCAGATTAAGGCGGGCAACCCCATCACCATCACCGATCCCAACATGACCCGCTTTCTGATGAACCTGGACGAGGCTGTGGATCTGGTCTTGTTCGCTTTCCAACATGCAAATCCCGGTGATTTGTTCATCCAGAAGTCTGATGCTTCCACCATCGGCGATCTGGCTAAGGCTGTCCAGCAGCTCTTCGGCGATACCGGCACCAACATCATCGGCACTCGTCACGGCGAGAAGCTGTTCGAGACCCTGATGACCCGTGAGGAGCGTCTGCGCAGCCAGGATATGGGTCACTACTTCCGTGTTGCCGCTGACAACCGTGACCTGAACTACGACAAGTTCGTGGTGAAGGGTGAGGTACATACCATGGCGGACGAGTCCTACACCAGCCACAATACCGAGCGTTTGGATGTGGAAGGCACTGTCAAGAAGATCCTGACCACCGAGTATGTTCAGAATGCACTGAAGGGCATCCCGAATGTCTAAAGAAAAGTTGCTGCTGGTGGGCGCTGGCGGCTTTGGGCGTATGGTTGCGGAGCAGGCGATGCTCCAATACGCTTGCTCTTTTGTGGATGACGGACATCCTGCGGGTGCTGAAATCTGTGGCATTCCGGTGGTCGGAGGCCTTGCTGATTTGCCGGAGTTGCGGAAGGACTACGACTTGTTAGTGGTGGGCATCGGCAGCAACCAGTTCCGGGCGCAGGTGTATGAGAAAGCAAAAACACTTGGCTATGGGTTCCCCAACATCATTGCTCCCAGTGCCTATATCAGTCCGTATTCCAAGATGGGATACGGCTGTGTGGTGCTGCAAAACGCTTGCATCCAGAACGGTGCATCCGTTGGTAGCGGTGTTTTGCTGAATGCCGGAACAGAGGTCCACTGTGATGCAGCGGTAGGGGACTACGCTTTGATTTACACCAACAGTGTTGTTCGCACCGGCGCAACGGTGGGGAACTTTGCCCGCATCGGCAGCAACTGCACCATCTGCAATAACGCAACTGTGCCGGATGGCGCAGATATTCCGGACTGCACCGCAGTACACTAAGAGGTGAGAGAATGAACATTCTAGTCACAGGTGCCAAGGGCATGGTGGGAACCGCCCTGTGCAACAACCTGAAAAACATCCGGGATGGGAAAAACAAGACCCGCCCGGCATTGCATATTGAAGAAATCTTCGAGTATGATTTGGATTCCACCCCGGCGGAGCTGGACGAATACTGCCAGAAAGCAGACTTCGTGTTCAATCTGGCAGGCGTGAATCGTCCGGAAAACCCAGAGGATTTCATGAAGGGTAACTTCGGCTTTGCATCCGACTTGCTGAACTGCCTGAAAAAGCACAACAACAAGGCAACCATCATGTTGTCTTCTTCCATTCAAGCCACGCTGGCTGGTCGCTTCGGCAACAGCGAGTACGGCCGTAGCAAGAAGGCTGGCGAGGAACTGTTCTTCCAGTATGCTCAGGAGACTGGGGCTAAGGTTGCAGTTTACCGTTTCGTGAACCTGATGGGACACAGCCGCCCCAAGTACAACAGTGCCGTCAGTACCTTCTGCTGGGCAGTCGCCAATGACGAGCCCTTCACTGTCAACGACCGCAGTACCGAGTTGGAACTGCTGTACATCGACGATTTGGTAGAGGGAATGTTTGACCTGCTGGAAGGCAAGGAGCAGCACTGTGAATTTGACGGTGTGGAGACTGTTCTGAAAGCAGATGGTCGCTACTGCTGCGTTCCCGTGACCCACAAGGTCACGCTGGGGGAGATTGTGGATCTGCTGCAAGAGTTCAAGGCACAGCCGACTACGCTCATGATGCCGAAAATGCCGGATGGCTCCTTTGCCAAGAAGCTGTACTCCCTGTACTTGACCTATCTGCCTACGGACAAGTTTAAGTATGCCCTGAAGATGAACGTGGACAACCGTGGCTCTTTCACCGAGCTGGTACACACCGCCGATTGCGGGCAGGTGAGCATCAACATCAGCCGTCCGGGCATCACCAAGGGACAGCACTGGCACAATTCTAAGTGGGAGCTGTTCATTGTGGTGGCAGGTCACGGCTTGATTCAGGAGCGGAACATCAACACCGGAGAAACGGTGGAGTTTGAGGTTTCTGGGGACAAGATCGAGGCCGTCCATATGATTCCGGGCTGGACCCACAACATCATCAACCTGTCGGAGACAGAAAACCTGGTGACGGTGATGACCTGCAACGAGATCTTCAACCCGAATCACCCAGACACCTTCTTCGAGCCGGTGTAAGAGAAGATACTGG
>OHPV01000460.1_pt1 | contig 27075 bp, 22 predicted proteins | sample 1577781 | NCBI WGS metagenome assembly OHPV01 (sample SAMEA3879518, study PRJEB24766) | human gut metagenome | biome: human-associated habitat; feature: feces | place: USA | collected 1985/1987 | reverse complement strand
TAACTATTACACTAAGTCTACTACTTACACAAAGACTGAGGTTGATGCTAGGATTAGTGCTATCCCTAAATTTGCGATAGTGGTTGTAACTGCTCTCCCTACTGCAGGTATTTCTAAGACAACTATTTACCTTAAGAAAGCTTCTGGTACAGCGCAGACGGACAACGTTTATGAAGAATTTATTTATATAAATGATGGTACTGCAGATAAGTGGGAAAAACTTGGTGAGTTGAAAGTAGACTTGACAGGGTATTTAACACTTGCAGCCGCCGATAAAAAATACCTCACTCTTGAAGGAGCCAAGGCAATATATGCAGCAATAAATGGAAATGAGACACAACCATTCAACTGCAGCTTCTTAGGTCTAGGTAGTAAAAAATCACTATCAGTTAGTAGTAGTGGCTTCGTGTTTAAAGCCGGCACAAATACAATAACGCTCCCACTGACTACAACGAATAAAGTAGTTGCTTATAAATCAGATATTCCCGTGCTAGACCCATTTGCGACATCAGATGATGTAACTACTTTAATAAATTCATTAACATAGAAGTCCTATGGCTGATAAAAGAGTAAGTTGGTCAATACTATCCTCATTGACAAGTCAACTCTGGAGTAAATGTAAAAGTTACTCCAGAGTAATTGAGGTTGACTGTACAGGTTTTCTTATACCATACTCCGGACAGGTTCCTGATGCAGCAATTGTGCAGCTATTTGGTATGTCAATTACAAACCTTGTTAGTAAGATAAAATCCGGTGAAGCATTGAGTGCCAATATGAGAAATGTAACCAGAAGTTCACAAGGATATGACTATCTTAACATACCTGTAAAAATGGAATTGTCGGGCCCAAATCGCGATTACTATAAGATTATGATTGTTTATCAGGGATATGTTAACCTCCAGATAAGTTTTAATGCAGGCGCCCAATATATGAATTTATCCTTTACTAGATAATTTAATACTTGCTGCAATTGTCTTTTGGGGGATTTCCTCCGAACTCAGTTAATTTAGGTATAGAGGTCAGAAAACAGAATGAAATGAAAAGAGCATTTATGTATTTGTGGCAGCTGCCTCAGAATATTTTGGGCTTAATCCTGCTGCTGTATTTTAGGCGTTTTGGCCAGTCGCGCAACTGGATGGAGGGAGATGTTAGTGTGTTTGTATGCGATGCCATGAGAGGTGGTATCTCTCTTGGACGTTATATTTTCCTCGATAGCTTTTTTGCGGAATTGGACGAGGAGACCATTTCTCACGAACTTGGCCATTGCAAACAGTCAAAGATGTTAGGCTGGCTGTACCTCCCTGTTGTGGGTCTTCCATCGATTATCCACGCCGCCTTTTATAAGTATGATCCGGTCAACCCAAATGGCTACTACGACTTCTGGACCGAAGCCTGGGCTGATAAGTTAGGAGGAGTAAAGAGGGAATAACTAGAGAAAAGGGCATAAAAAAGCCCCCGAAATTGTTCTATATCCTCTCACAAATATATAACAACACAGCACCATGCCGCATTCCGGAGGCTAAGCCTTCAGCGGTTAGGTGCTGTAGTTATTTGTGAGAGAGAGACAAATTTACAATAAATTATGAGAACAATAGACATTTTGCTCATTAATCGTGAGCTGATAGAAAGACTGCACAATTTCGGCATTAATGCCGATGATTGCCAACACATAAAATTATTCCAAGAGTTTGAGCAACTGAAAAATAACGGAGAGAAGGTTACTTACATAGTTGCACTCTTGTCTGAGAAATATAGCATTTCAGAAAGAAAGATATACAAGATAATCAGGAAATTAAGCACTGAATGCCACCCTAATGCAGCTTAAATTGCTTCTATCACTTTGCCTTGTCATTGTTTAATGACAACTTTGTGCCATTAAACAAAATGACATGCAAAAGATATATACAAGTGCCCCGCTCCCGTTTATGGGCCAAAAACGCCGGTTTGCCGGCGAATTCAAGAAGGTATTGGAACAATACTCGGATGACATTACAATAGTTGACCTATTCGGCGGTTCTGGGCTATTATCCCATATCGCAAAGCGGACAAAACCACATGCCAGGGTAATATATAACGACTATGATAATTATACAGAGCGATTGGTCAATATACCACGGACAAATGCCATTATCGCCAGAATAAGAGAGATAACTGCCACTGTCCCTAAGCATAAGGCAATACCTGAACCACTTAAGAACAAGATCCTGGCATTGATTAAGTCTGAACAGGAAGCAAGGGGCTATGTTGACTATTTGACAATATCGTCATCACTGCTTTTCTCCTCCAAGTATGCTACCTGCTATGAGGATTTGAAGCGTGAAACTTTCTACTCTAAGGCCCGTAAAAGCGACTATGATGCTTCCGGGTATCTTGACGGCATTGAGGTCGTACATCAGGATTATAAGGCATTATTCGATGATTATAAAGATATTCCTGCAGTGCTCTTCCTTGTCGATCCGCCGTATCTGTCTACTGATGTTGGATCATATAGAATGTCCTGGAAACTCTCCGACTACCTTGATGTACTTACAGTGTTGGCGGGGCATAGATTTGTATATTTTACATCTGACAAGTCAGGTATAGTGGAGTTGTGTGAATGGATGGGGAAACATCCTGACCTTGGCAACCCTTTTACCGAGACAAAGCGTATTGATATAGGAGCATGCCTGAATTACAACTCTACATATACAGATACCATGATATACAAGACAGCTGCATGATGACAAATAAGTATTATAAATTGCTTGAATTAATTCTTCAAGAAGGTAAGAAGCAAAGTAATAAAAAGGGCAAAATAACATATCTGCTCAATGTCACATTGACGCTCACCCCTGCAGATCTGCTGGATATTTTCGAGGGCAAGGATATTGCCAGAAAGAAGCTGAAAAAGGAACTTGAACTCTTTACATCTGGTGAACGGTTAACAGAAAGGTATCGGGAAGCCGGTATCAATTGGTGGGACTATTGTGGACTGATATTGGTGAACTCGTATCCAACTTATTTCGAGAAGCTCCCGGGATTGATTGCAAAAATCAATAAAGAACAGCGAACCAGTAAGAATTACGTCCTATTCCTTGGTTCAACTGATGCTGAGAGCAACCAAGCCCCCTGCCTCAGCCTTATTCAGTTCCAGATAGAACAGGGGGAACTAGTATTATCAGCATATCAGAGGAGTTCTGATGCAAGCCTGGGACTTCCGGCAGACATATATCATCTCTATCTTATATCAAGACAGATTGATCTGCCGTTAAAGTCTATCACTTTGTTCTTAGGGAATGTCCACATATACGATAATAACATCGAAGGAACAAGAAAACTGCTTGCCGGAGAAGAAGTGAAATTCGAGTTGAACGTATAGTTCGACCACTCTATATTACGAAACAGCATTCAAATGCCATTTGAAAGGTTTTTGAATGCTGTTAAATTATATGTGCGTGTAAATAATTACCTACATTTCGTTTTTAGGTCTCAAATCGCATTTCGTTTTGAATTCGAGCACTTTTGGTTTTGCTGATTATATATTGCCATTAACGGGCATAAGCTGAAGCATTGATGTTCTGATAACGGAAGTAAACTCAGAAAAGCAAGGTTTATGGAATTTCTCTGCAAGAAAATCAAGGACATCAGCAAATTCGAATATGAAAACGTCAATATGGTTATTCTCTACCGAAACATTGCCCCAACCTCTGGATTTGAAGCCGACATCACCGAGCATCTGCCCGCGGGCAAAAGGAACATCCCACAAATAATACCAGGACAGAGCAAAATATGCAGATTTGAGACATAATTGAGCGTAATGTTCCTTGGCTTTGGCCTTTTTTTCCACAAGATACATATAATACATCGCGGTAGATGCATAGAGAGAGGCTTCCTTGTCTTCACAATTGGCATCAAGTGTGGATGAAAAATAATCTGCCGGAGCGATGATGCTCGACTCTATGTATGACGATGCTTTACGCGCAGTTTCGAGAAACTTCTTGTCGCCGAAATATGAAAATGCCATTGAAAATGGCAGAACGGCAGAAGATGTACTGCCTCCAGAAGCATCCGAAACGACAAGACTGTCATTGAACTTTCGTGGAAAACTGCCGTCAGCGTTCTGAAGGAGCGACAGACGGTCAAGAACAAGCCTTATTCTCCGTTCATACTCCGGATGGCTTCGCCCGCACGATTTCTCATATTTCAGATAATTGAGAATAGCATAGACAGCCTCCGATTGTCTCCTTATACTATATATGAGAGTTTCTGCTCCTGAAACAAAATCAACTCTTTCTCTGAACAATCCACCAGGAGTGAATCCGTCCGAAAGATAACTGTCGAAAACTGCTTCTGCATTTTCAATCATTTCATTTTCGGAAGTCTCCCATCCATACTCCAATGCATTGAACGCGTTTAGAAGCACTCGGCCTACAAAGCCAAGTTCAGCGATTCCATTGCTTTTACAGTCTACAGTCCTGAGCTCAACCCCAGAATAGTACTTAAGAGGATATTTATCCACAAATGACTGTTCAAAATAGCGGCTGAGGACTTTCTTTGCACTTTCCTGAGTATATTCCACATCCACCGGCAAAGGCTTGAGTCTATCATAAGAAGTGTCCCATACTGCGGCAACAAAATCTGACCAAGACATAGACCGGCCTTTTCTGATTTCCCACACAATTGTTCTTGTCTCCCCCGCCTCCAACTTTTCATATGCAGTAACAGACGGTGCGAGACTAAGTTTTCTAAGATAAGTACGCGGTGCCTCCCTATATGGAAATCCGAAAACAATCTTCGCATTTGAATCTGAATTGGAAAAACCGGTGAACCCGACAGAAGAATCCCCGTCCAGTATCACATCACCATTTTTATGTGCAGCAAGCGCATCTGTTTGAAACTCATCGATTCGCATCACAGTACACCACTCCCCAGTCTTTTCATTGTACACTCCAGTCAAAGGAGTGCTCAAACGATCTTCTCGAACAAGCCAAGTGTCTGAGCTACGGAATGAAGGAGCAGACTCAGGCGAGCGGAGATTTTTCCTGTACCAGAAACCAGGCATATAGAATAGACATTCATCGGACTGAAAATTTGTCGACAAATGCTGTGACATATTATAATATATAGTCTCAACCGCACTTACCGTCATTTTCAAGACAATCTTGTCCCCTTTATCTTCGACATCTCTTACAACAGAAAGAGGAGAATGTTCCATACCGATATCAAATCTGTCCCCATTCGCAGCAAGAACATACTCAACAGAAGAATTGCCAGGTCGCTTGAGAAGGACGCGCATTTCCATATCATCTGTAAATGCACAAACTTCCGAGACAGAAAGTGTTGTCGCGACAATGATAATGGATAAAATAATTTTTTTAATTTGTGTCATCAATTCAATGGTTTATCACACTGCAAAGGAAATCATTACTTCACAAAAAATAATCTCAAATACGATAATAATCGTCTCAAACCAACAATCGCATTGAACACCGATGGATTTTATATAATATATTTGTAACGGATAACTCATAATTAAAAATGAAACAAACGCCACTCATACTCGCTTTCCTGTTATTCTGCATTCTTCCGGCTGTCAAAGCGCAGGATATATGCTTCGAACATATTGACAACAACAACGGGTTGTCACAAAATACAGTACAGGCAATAATCCAAGACAGGGACGGATTTCTATGGTTCGGCACAAAAAATGGGCTGAACAGATTTGACGGGGAGCATTTCAAGACATTCAAACACATACCTGGTTCTGAAGAAGGATTGGGCAACAGTCAAGTCAGATGCCTGGAAGAAGACAGTGACGGAAACATATGGATAGGTACAAATTCCGGGCTATATATATACAAAACCACAGAAGGCATATTCGAAAGTAAGACAGTACTCGACACCGATGGAAACGAAATACCATGTATAATCCTGATAATCAAGCGAGGACCGGACGGGAGCATGTGGGTAGCCATAGAACGGCTCGGAATCTATCGTATGCGTAAAGGAGAAACTGAACTCAAACAAGTTTTCAAGAATACGAGCCCCATAAGGTCTCTCGAAATTGATCAGTCAAGCGGGACAATATGGTTTTCCTGGTCCGGGAATGGGCTTTTTTATACCGAAGACGGTTTCAAGACATACTTACCATATTGTCTTGAGGACGGAAGCAGAATTTTCCCGGCTGACATCATATCTTCCATACTCATCAGCGGATTCAACAAGATATACCTCGGCCTCGAGGGTAATGGGGCGTTGGAACTCAATAAGGCGACAAGAAAAATCAAGAGACTGGATTTAGGAGAAAGATCCGTCTTTGTCAGAAATATGATGCAATACTCTCCCGAAGAATTGTGGATAGGTACTGAAGCAGGTATATACATTTGGGACATCAATTCGGAAACGTCCCGGCATCTGGAGTATTCACCATATGACAAATGGTCACTCTCTGACAATGCCATACACGCACTCCACAAAGACAGAGACGGAGGTATATGGGTAGGGACATTCTTTGGAGGAATCAACTACCTGCCACACCGGACACCCTTTTTCAGCAAATATTATGACAACGGAAGCGAAGATTGTTTCAAGGGCAGAAGGGTCAGAAGGTTATGTCCGGACAAGGAAAACAACATCTGGGTAGCCACCGAAGATGCAGGACTTTTTCTTTTCAATCCGAAAGACGGCAAATTCCGGCATTTACCGGAGAGCCGGGAATTCTCCAACATTCAGGCATTATTGCTGGATGGCGATGACCTGTGGATAGGGACATTCTCCAAAGGCATCAAGAGGCTCAACACCAAAACATCTAAAATTCACAGTTACACGTTCGTAAAAGAACCTGGACCCAGACTGTTCAGCAACAACATATTTGCTCTTGCCAAAAGCAGCAGCGGAAGGATCTGGGTCGGAACAATGCACGGTCTCCAGTTCTATGACCGTGAGACCGACGGTTTTGGTTATGTCCCCGAAATCAACGGCGGAAAGATGGTGAATGACATACTGGAAGACTCCAAAGGCAATCTGTGGGTCGGAACCCTGTCCAACGGACTCTATCTGCTCCGTAACAACAGCAAACAATGGAAACAGTTCCTCAGCGGACACACATCATCAGGTTCAATCCCCGGGAACTCTGTCAACAACATATATGAGGACTCGAAAGGCAATGTGTGGGTAAGCGTTTACGGCAACGGAATATGCAGATGGAATCCTGAAAGCGAAGATTTTACTACTCTTAACTCTCTGAACGGACTTCCTTGCGACGTGATATACCAGATTGCTGAAGATGATTCCGGCTATTTATGGCTATCAAGCAACAACGGGCTTATACTCATTAATCCGAATGACTACAACGTAGAAAAAGTATTCACGATTGACGACGGACTGCTGAGCAACCAGTTCAACGGCAACTCATTCTGCAAAGACAGTGATGGAAAAATGTACTTCGGAAGCATTGAGGGACTTGTTTCCTTAAAACCGATGGAACTTCGTTTGAAGATGTCAAATCAAAGGACTCCGAAAATAGCCATCACGGATTTTTTCATATCGGGAGCAAATGCCACCAGTTCTCATACCGGAAAGAAAATTTCTGACACTGAATCCATTGTTCTGGAACACGACCAGAACACATTCTCAATACAGATTTCATCCTTGACATTTTCAGAGAACATACGTATTGCTTTCCAAATGAAAGGATATGACAACTCCTGGAGAGAATATGATGGAGGAATGATTACATATACGATACCGCCCGGTGAATATGTTTTTTGCGCCAAGTTGAAAGACCACCCCGACATTGTCAAGAATGTACGCATCACAATACGGCCTCCTTGGTGGAACTCCATCCCCGCGAAGACAATATACATTATGTTGGCGTTAGTTCTGCTTGTCGCATCTGTATATCTGATATACCGGCAACAATTAGCCAAAAGGGACAAATACATAAAATCCTTTGAACTTGCAAAGGAAAAGGAAGTATATGACACTAAAATTGCATTCTTCACAAATATCACTCACGAAATACGCACTCCGCTGACTCTGATAAAAGGTCCTCTTGAGAATGTTCTTTCTAAAGAGAGTACGGATCCTGCTATCCTAAGAGACCTTACAACAATGAAAAAGAATACAGACAGGCTGTTGTCTCTAGTGAACCAACTGCTTGATTTTCAAAAAATTGAGAAGGAAAACCTGCATCTCGAACTCTCTTGTGAGAACATTCCTGAACTTTTGGAAGAGATTGTGGGACGTTTCTCTGACGCCATAGCCTACCAGAACAAAAAATGTCAACTCAAAATTGTCGAAAGAGATATTTTTGCGATGGTAAACAAGGAGTCCCTGACAAAAATCATCAGTAACCTACTGACAAATGCAATGAAATATTCTTGTTCAAGAATAGACATACTCCTGCATAAGGAAGGAAACGAGTTTCTGTTGAACATCAGCAACGATGGACCGATAGTTCCATTGGACAAGAGGATAGAGATTTTTTCCCAGTTCTACCGGTACACAAACACCAATGGACAGTCAGGAACCGGCATCGGGCTTTATCTGTCAAAATCGCTTGCTGAACTTCAACATGGAAAACTTGAAATGACAGATAATCCTGACGCGAATGAGTTTGTGCTCCGAATCCCTCTGTACGATGGTGACATGCCTAAAGAAAACTGTAATGCCGAAACCGCTGAGCCAGACTTGTCTGGAGATAGGCCAGCCTCACCTATAAGCATTGTCTCAGAAGACAAGTTGATTCTCATCGTAGAAGACAACCCGGAACTGTGCTGCTTCATAAAGGAATCCCTAAGTGACAAATGGCAGACTGTGGCGGCAGGTAATGGTAAAGAAGCTCTTGAGGTCCTTGAAAATGAAAATGTCAATATTATTGTGAGCGACATAATGATGCCGCAAATGGACGGAATCGAATTGTGCAGAATTGTCCGTAACGACATTCGCTTCACACACATACCTTTAGTCCTTCTCACGGCCAAGACTACTCTCGAATCAAAGATAGAGGGAATGAATGTAGGCGCTGACGCATATATTGAGAAACCGTTCTCTTTGCAATACCTCGTTTCTGTCATAGCTAACCTGCTGAAAACCAGACAGCAGATACTGGAGGCATTTCTGAAAAATCCTCTCTCAACAATCAGTTCGTCTGATATTTCATCAGGAGACAGCAGATTTCTGAAACGCCTACAGGAGATAGTGAATGAAAACCTCAGCAATTCTAAGTTCCGTATGGATGATATTGCGGAAATGATGAATATGAGCCGTGCTAACTTTTATCGGAAGATAAAGGGTGTTCTCGACATCAGTCCTAATGATTATCTCAAGATGGAGAGACTCAGACAGGCGGCGAAATTGCTCGTCGAGAAAGACTTGTCCATAAGTGAGATTTGCTACATGGTAGGCTTCAGGTCACCATCATATTTCACAAAATGCTTCCATATCCAATTCGGAATGCATCCCAAAGATTTCGTCAGCAGCCTTCAAAAGAATAACGAATAACATAATAACAACAAACACGATGAAAAAGACAATAATCTCCTTCTTGGTTTTTATAGGAATGTTCTCCTATTCATTTGCTGGGGAAAGGGACTATCTCTTCTCTCTGACATCTGTCGAGGGGCACAATGGAAACACCGGATGGGTAATGAAGAAAGCGGATGAGGTCCGCCTCCCTGCAGAAAAGATTTCACAACCCGGGTTGGACGTCAAAGGATGGATGCCTGCGATTGTTCCCGGAACCGTACTCAATTCTCTGGTACACAACGGCATATATCCAGAGCCTTATTATGGATTGAACAACAAGATATCTAGCGGAATCATACCGGACATAAGCACTGCCGGAAGAGATTTTTACACCTATTGGTTCAGGGCGGAGTTTAGTGGCGTCTCAAAAGGAAAGAATGAAAAAATCTGGATGCAGATTGACGGTATAAACTATAGGGCAGAATTCTGGTTGAACGGAAAGATGGTAAGTTTCATCTCAGGGATGTTCAAGCAAGAAATCATCGATGTTACGGACTATATAAGAACTGATGGTAACACTTTAGCCGTAAAAGTATATCCTGTCGATGAACCTGGAGGACCGAGAAAGGGAAATGAGAAGTCGTTCGGAGCCGTCGGAGAATTCCGCAATGGCGGTAACGGTGAAATCGGGAAGAACGTAACAATGTTGATGACAGTTGGTTGGGACTTCAGTTTTCTCGACGGCATCAGAGACAGAAACACTGGAATATGGAAAGACATTTATTTCTTCAGAACAGGTAGCGTATGTCTGAAGCACCCGTTCGTAAAGAGCAAACTCAACACTCCGAACTACGACAAGGCTGAGGAAAGCATCAGCGTGGAAGTATTCAATCCAAGCTTCAGGACTCAGAAAGTCCGTATCATAGGTAGCATACCAGAGGCGGGTATTGATTTTGAGAAAACCATATCTGTCCCACGAGGAATGAGCAAAACTGCAGAATTTACTCCCGATGACTTTCCGTGTCTGAGAATTGACAATCCGAAACTCTGGTGGCCCAAGAATAAAGGGAAGGCGGAACTTTACACTCTATCTCTTAAAGCAGTGCAGGAGAATACTGTTTTGGACAGCATAGGCACCCGTTTCGGCATACGGGAAATCACGTCTGATACAAATACTCCAGACAAATCCAGGACATTCAGGGTGAACGGAAAACCAATTTTCATACGCGGAACCAACTGGATTCCTGAGAACATGCTGCGGATATCGGACAAGCGTACTGAAGCAGAATTGAGATACAGTTCACAAGCCGGGATAAATCTGATTCGACTCTGGGGAGGCGGAATTACCGAATCCGATCGTTTCTATGAACTGTGCGATGAATTGGGAATAATGGTCTGGACAGAATTCTGGATGACAGGAGACACAAAACATCCCGTTGACAGAGGGCTCTATCTCCAAAATGTCGAATCGACTGTAAAAAGAATTAGGAACCATCCATCCTTAGCATACTATGTCTGTTCGAACGAATCGACAGAAATGTCGGGAATAAGAGAACTGCTCGCCTCAATCGACGGTACAAGAGGCTACCAGATGCAGTCTGAATGTGACGGTGTTCACGATGGAAGTCCATATAAGACAGTAAATCCGATGAGGCATTATGAGAACACTGCATCAGACCGCGGAAGCAGAGTGGACGGCTTCAATCCGGAATATGGTGCACCTTGTCTTCCTACCGTAGAATGTCTGCGGGAAATGATGCCGGAAAAAGATCTATGGCCGATAAACAAAGAGGTCTGGGACTACAGTGACGGGAACGGATTCCATCAGATGTCAACTCTCTACAAAAATCTTGTGGACCAATACGGAGAATCCGAAACTATCGATGAATATGCAATGAAAGCCCAATTCGTCGGGGCAATGCTTTACAAGAGCATTTGGGAAGTCTGGAACTATAACAAACTGAGTTATGGTGACCGCTACACTTCAGGTCTTCTTTTCTGGTACCATAATTCAGCCATACGGCAAGTGTGCGGACGCATGTGGGATTGGTCACTGGAGCCGACAGCCGCCCTCTATGCCACAGCAAATGCATGCGAGCCGCTGCACCCCCAGTTCGACTATCTGAAAAACACTGTCTCCGTCGTCAATGACTATCCGGAAAAATTCAGTGGTCTTAAAGTCTGTGCCGAGATATGGGATATCAATTCCCGAAAAATCAAGACATTCAGTTCAGCTGTCGAACTGCCGGCTGACGGAGTTGCAAATGATGTTCTGAAGATTACATTTCCAGAAAACATCAGTCCTGTACATTTCCTCAAGTTGAGACTTCTTGATGCGACAGGGAAAGAAGTCGGGAGCAATTTCTACTGGAGGTCAACCAACGAATACCAAGGGAAGAAAACGCTCACGGGTCCGGCAACGGCAGGCTTTGAGAGCATATCAGAACTTGGTAAGGCAAAAGTCTCTATAAAACACAATATAAAGAGGCAAAACGGAAAGGATGTCATAAATGTCCTTCTCAAGAATACTGGGAACACAATTGCGTTCTTCACCCAAATTCAACTTCTGGATTCTGACGGAAAACCTGTCAGACCATCTTTCTACTCTGAGAATTTCTTTTCAATGCTACCGGGAGAAACTAAGGAAGTGACAATTGAGACTGAGGAACTTGCAGGTGAGGGAAACAGTCTCGTATTGAAAGGATATAACATACAGAAGAAGTCCAACTATCTCATTTTGAAATAAGCATGTCAAGATCAGCAAGAAAATATACGTTCATATCAAAAGTAGCGACAAGTATGATTATGCTCCTCTGCAGTTTAATGACAGAGGGCAAAACTCATAATGCAGAGAGAACATATGATGTGGTTATCGTTGGAGGCACCCCCGCAGGAATAACTACCGCGATATCTGCCGCACAGGCGGGATGCAACTGCGTAATACTTGAAAGGAACAATTACGTCGGAGGCCTGCCGGCAAATGGTTTAGGAGCTACAGACATAGCGACCAGAGGTGCCACCACAGGGCTTTTTACGGAATTCACGAGGCTTAATCTCGAAAAATACAAAGAATTGTATGGGAATGATTCTCCACAAGTTAAAACGTGCAGTGACGGCTATCATTTTGAGCCCCATATAGCGTCGGAAAGTTTCGAAAAAATGTTGTCAGGAAACTATGCAGGCAATATTACTGTCTTGACAATGAAACAGTTCGACTCTTCCTCAGACAACATACTTAAACACAAGAATAGAATCATCTGCATAAAAGTGAGCGACAGAATAAGCGGAAAGACAGAGGAGTATTATGGAAAAGTATTTATCGACGCCACTTATGAAGGAGATCTTGGCGCAGCAGCCGGTGTTCCGTTCCGACTTGGGCGTGAAGGACGCGATGAATTCGATGAACCATGCGCAGGGAAAATATACAGATGGTGGAAACACGGCCCGGATGAAGATGGGACAAGTTATGAAGGAGATGGTGCCATTCAGGCATACAACTATCGTCTCTGCCTGACTGACGACACGACTAATTGCGTGGCTATTCCTAAGCCAGAGCACTATGACAGAAATGAGTACCTATCACTTATTGATGATGTATTAAGCGGAAGAAATACTGATGTCCGCTTCAGTCGCGTTTCTGCTGAACAGATGGAACAGAACCGGAAAAGAATACTCGAAGGAGGTAGGACAGCCATTCCAGGTGACGTCTGGGGAATGTCGAAAGTCACGAATATGGTAACACTGCCGAACAAGAAAAGAGACGCTAACAATCAGCATCTGGCATTGATATCCACAGATCTACCGGAAGAGAATCAGCCTTGGCCGACAGCAAGCTGGGAATGGCGGGACGGATTCGCTCAAAGACTGAAAGAATATACACTCGGATTGCTGTGGTTTGCCCAACACGATGAAGAACTTCCTGAGAGTTTCCGAAAAGCCTGCCTCAAATATGGACTTGCAGCAGATGAATATACAGACAACGGCAATTTTCCTCGTCAAGTATATGTCCGGGAAGGGCGCAGACTTGAGGGCACATACTTTTTCACGGCTCAAGACGCATTGCCGTCACAAAAAAACGGCAGACCGCCCATTCACTCAGAATCAATCACTTCCAGCCACTATGCCTTGGATTCCCACGCAGTGCGCAAGCGCGAAAAGAATAGGGTTCACCTTGATGGTTTTTTCAGCTACCCGACAGCACCTTATACCGTACCATATGGAGTTATGGTTCCAAAAGAAACTGACAATCTGCTCTTCCCTGTTGCGGTCTCCGGAAGTCACGTCGGTTTTTCCACGCTAAGGATGGAGCCATGCTGGATGGCTCTCGGAGAAGCAGCAGGATATTCCGCGGCATACTGCGTAAAAAACAATTGTTCCGTAAGAGACGTTTCTGTATCAAGCATCCAGAAAGATATCATTGACAACGGAGGAACGCTGATTTATTTTAAGGATCTGACCCCGGAAGACAAAGACTTCAGGCAAGTTCAGATGCTTGCATTGAAAGGCTATTTCCCTGGCTGGTATGCGTCTCTTGACAAGGAAATTGATGAAAATACTGCAAAACTATGGACTGAATTGTCAGGAAAACCCATAAAATGCGACGGCGGGACAAAAAGACAGTGGCTGAGAGCATTGGATGGCAATGACACTAACGACCGGATGCCGGACTGGGCATTGAACGGATTCAAACGCCCGGCCAAGTCTATTCCGGTGATTGCTCCGGACAGCAGTCTTGTGTTCAATTGTCCTTGTAGCAAAACCATGGTACACTGGGCAGGGAATGACACTTTCAACCCTGCTGCAATAGTGAAAGACGGCAAGATTGTGTTGCTTTTCCGAGCAGAAGACAATTACGGAAAAGGCATCGGACAAAGGACTTCAAGAATCGGCTACGCCAGCTCTAAAGACGGAATTCATTTCCTCACAGAACCAGAACCGGTAATGTATCCTGATAACGATGATCAGTTTTCACTGGAATGGCCGGGAGGATGTGAAGATCCGAGGGTGGCTGTAACCAAAGACGGCATGTACGTAATGATGTACACTCAGTGGAACAGGAAGACTGCCAGACTCGCTGTGGCGACATCAAGAGACCTGAAGCATTGGACAAAGCATGGCCCGGCATTCGGCAAGGCATATGACGGCAGATTTCGTGATTTATTCTGCAAGTCGGGCTCCATTGTCACCGATATCAAGAACGGGAAAATGGTAATTGCAAAGGTCAACGGGAAATACCTGATGTATTGGGGAGAAAGATTTATAAATTTGGCAACATCTGAAGATTTGCTCAACTGGACCCCTATGCTGGATGAAAATGGGGGACTTCTCAAGGTGGCAACCCCTAGAAAAGGGCATTTCGACAGCGATATGACCGAATGTGGACCTCCGGCAATAATAACGGACAAAGGAATCTTACTGATATACAATGGGAAAAACCTTGGAGGGAAAAACAGGGACAGGCGCTATGCCTCCAACTCCTACTGTGCAGGGCAGATGTTGTTCGATTTGAAAGACCCTTGCAAACTGAAGGGACGCCTAGATGAAGCATTTCTAGTACCTGAAAAAGATTTTGAAAAATGCGGTCAATATCCGGACGGAACTGTATTCGTGGAAGGACTCGTACTATACAGAGGAAAATGGCATCTATATTACGGCTGCGCTGATTCTCTCGTAGGCACTGCTATCAAATCGACTTTATAAACGCCATAGCATATGAAGAAGGAGTGTGCCAGTGGCACATGACTGATGAGAAAAAGATATAGACAGAAAAGATTCCTTAAGATGATGCAGGTTATTTTATGAATGTTACTATATTCGAGGCTGCAATCATTTGAATCAATGAAAAATCCGGATAAGATTTTGGTGCGTGGCACCATGGTGCAAAACCTGAAGGACATAAATGTGGACATCCCGCTTGGGAAAATTGTGGGAATCGCCGGAGTGTCTGGTTTGGGAAAAGAATACCGTTCAGCCAACACCTAATAGATCAAAGACGGACAGGAATGGTAAAGAACGTCAAAAGCCCCGACAAACAGTTATCGGGGCTTGATGATGTAGGAATTTTATATAACAATTATCTCAATTCTGAAACTGGGCAAACATCCATATCGTCATAATCCAGATTTTCTCCACACATCGCCCAGATGAATGTATAGTTACTTGTAGCACATGCTGAATGAATGCTCCATTCAGGAGAAATCACGGCCTGGCCATTTTTCATCCATATGTGTCTTGTTTCATCAGGTTCGCCCATAAAGTGACAAACAGCCTGGTCTTCCGGCAATTCAAAATAGAAATAGACTTCCATTCTACGGTTGTGCGTATGTGCAGGCATTGTATTCCAAGTACTACCCGGCTTCAATTCAGTCATTCCCATCTGGAGTTGGCACGTCTGAACCACCTCCTTGACCAGCATCCTGTTAATTATTCTATGATTGCTTGCCTCCAATGAGCCAAGTTCCATCTTCACGGCATTCTCACGAGTCGTAAGATGATCAGGATAGGTAGCGTGAGCATTGGCTGAACAGAAATAAAACTTTGCAGGATTAGTCGGGTCAATGCTTTTGAACGTTATTTTTCTCCGTCCCCGTCCGAGATATAAAGCCTCTTTATAATCCATCTTATACTCTACATCTTCTGCAGTAACGACACCGGGACCCCCGACATTGAAAATGCCCATCTCCCTCCGCTCCAAAAAGAATTCTGAACGCAGAATATCAATCGGCTTAAGTTCTACTGCTTCATTCACAGGCATTATGCCCCCGGCGATCATCCTGTCATGCATAGTGTAGGTAAGATTCACCTCATCCGCAGAAAACACATTCTCAATAAGATAATTTGAACGCAACTGCGCAGTATCATAACGCTTGACCTCCTCTGGAGAAGAGGCATAGCGAATTTCTGAATTCATTTTCATAACTATATTATTTTAAAAGTCAATTATTTCTGAAGCAGCCAAAAGGAATGCTCCGACGCCATAGACCTCGGTCATATCCTTTTCAATTTTTTCAGGAGAGCCTGCGACCAGTTGGACATATTGCAGTTTTCCATCTTCACTAACATATGAGCAAAGAGCATTCCACCCCTTGAGAGCAGCCTTTCTATATGTCTTTCCTTTGAGAATTCCGTGATTTACACCCCAGGCCAATCCATAAGTCATAAAACCAGATGCACTGTTTTCAGGAGAAGAATACTGTAGAGGAGCCAGAAGGCTTGCATGCCAAGAACCATTTTCATCTTGAGTCGCCAACACAGCTTCCGTCATCTTAAGATAAAGACTTTTAAAATACGCATACATCGGATCTGTTACAGGCACAGTCTCGAGAAGGAAAGTAAGTCCTGCATAGCACCATCCATTTCCTCGACCCCAGAACACATCAGCACCATTCTCTTCCTTCTGACCAAAAAATCTTGAATCCCTAAAATATAGATTCTGAATATTGTCGAACAGATAATTTGTGGATGAAAGGAACTCTTCTTCCATAAAGTCAAGATACTTCCTGTCACCAGTTATACGGCTAAGTTCAGCATACACTGGAGGAGCCATAAACAATGCATCGCACCATGACCACCTGTCCAAGGCTCTCTTTGTCTTAAAGTTGAGGTCTGCATCCGATCTGAACGCTATCACTGAATCTGCTCTTTCTTTAACAGGCTTCAGCATTGCCTCATCCTTATATTTATCATAAAGCATCAGGAATGATTGACCTACACATATATCATCTGCATGATACATTCTCTTGGCCATTCTCCAGTCCATCTGTTTTCCAATATCATATACAAATTTCTCTGCCGGTTCAAATCCTGTTTTTTGTGCCCATTCCAACATTCCACGATACAATGCACCGTTGGCCCAATGCAATGGGTGACGATCATATCTCACATATGTATTGTCGCCAAAATTTGCAATTTGCCATTCTGCAACTTTATTCGCAATGACTTTGACATTTTCTTTTCCTCCAGCAATTCCTTCAGACGCCATTGCGAAAGAAAATATCAGCATTGACAGAATTGCCAAACACTTTCTTATCATACTTCTTACAATTTACAATGCGATTACTTTATATTTAGGAACGAGCGTCTTCATTATCACCCAACCGATGAGGTATGAGGTTGCACAGACGCAAAAGATGATGAAATAGCCGGCCGGCATTTCCCAAGCAAGGTCAGTCCTCGTCCAGTCAAGAACAGGCATGAAGTTATAAGTAACACACTTGATACCGCACTCGGCGAGATTACGCAATGACTGCTTGTAATTGTCAATGTATTCCTGATACTTTCCTTCACGTGTCTTTATGTGCTCATGCACAGGAACACTCTCGACAACGCTCCATTTAAGTCCATATTCCGCAATGATATTCTGTCGCTTGCGAATTTCATCCACCGTCCAAACCTCTCCATTCGGTATGTGATGAAGAGCATGAACAATGTCAGTAACGCCAGCCTGTTTGATATAAGACAATGATACAGGGTCATTTGGGCCATACCAGCGCCAACTTTCAGTCATTTTTATCATAGACAATCTTATTTATTGGTAGATTTGTTTTGATGTGTTCATTTGTTTTTGCAAATATAGTAATATATTTCATAATTGTGCACGTGCACGAAAAAATAATTCACGAAATTCCTCTCGCCTGCACATCAGCAAGAATATAACACACCAGAAATCAATAAATAAGAAAGTTGGAGATTAATCAGAATCCACGATTTCCTTATAGAACGGCAAATTCTCCTTGAACACGACATCTATCGGCATTTTATGATGCCGGTCTGCATCAGTCTTACGATAAAGCAGCCAATGAATAAGTGACTTTACTGAGAAGAAACCCTGCAGTTCAGGACGTTGACAAAGAACTGCGGAAATAGACTCGTTCTGAATACAGCGAACATTATTCGATGTAAGATCGAACGACATAAGCCGGATATCGTCAATGCCATGGCGACGGAGAATATCAGCCACTACATAACCTCTCGAATTGAGAACTGCAATACCCTTGATGTCTGGATTTTTCTCCACCATATCCAGAATAAGGTTTTCAGTTTCTTTGGGATTAGAAATGGAAAAGCGTATTTCAGTAACACTTCCAGAACGGTCAGTCTCCTTAAAATATGCCAAGAACCCTTTTTTTCGTTCTCTGGTATTGTTGGACCGCTCATCACCCACACGCGCAGTTCCACAAATTGCAAATTTTGCGTCACTCGGAGTAAATGAAGACAAAAGCCTCCCCAAAAGATGTCCGCAGGCATATTGGTCAGTCGTATATGAAGCGACTGGACTAGTTCCGTCAATAACAGAGTCCACAAAGACATACGGCACCTCAGACTTGTCAAGTTCATTGCAAAGGCGAACTGTCTCAGAGGCAAATGTAGGCCCGATAATCACAGCATCTGGCGACATCTCCAACACAGATTCAAACGCGGAACGGCAAGAATAGACATCAAACTGATTGTACAATGCATGTCTGAAATGGATATTGATATCAGAGAATTCCTTGAGTGCATGTTCAATTCCGGACATGACCGAGCCCCAATACTCCCCGGGAATTCCGCTCGGAGTCGTAATGACCAGATTGAATTCCTTTGTCAATGATACTGCAGAAGTATGTATATTATAACGGTATCCCACTTCAGTCAGTATGCGTTCCACCGCTTTCCTGCTTGATTCCGAGACACCTCCCCTATTATGCAGCACACGGTCCACTGTGCCGGATGAGACACCAGCCATCTTGGCTATATCCTTGATCTTTATCTGCCTGGCCATATGAATACTAGAATTATCTGAGTTTATTCCAATCACCGCATGGAACTTTCACCGTTTTTGACTTGTTGCCGCAGCGTACGACAATGCTGTCAGAACCGGATGCGTTCAGTATATAGACGCTTTTCCCGCGACGATGAATGTCAATGACGGCATTGTCCTGATATACGGCGTTTATGTGTCTGTACATATATAAGGTTACTATTTAATTAAAATTTTGTCAGTTATAACTTCTGTTAAATCAACGTCTGGTGGTTACTCCCCTCGAATGAATTTCGCAAATTTAATCAATTTATTCTTAGTTCAACTCATTCTTTGAGTTTACTTAGAAAAACCTTATGTGATAGGCTTCGCCTTTGAAAAGCTTGAAGCTGTCCATTAGTTTGTCCGCCTAAAACTTATACTCTTCCCAAAGTTTGTCCGGACTGCTCTTTACCATAAATTTTCCACGTGCAGAGTTGAATACGCAACCGAACCACTCTGGTGAGATGTGTTCCGTGCCGTCTTCGAGACAGGCTCCAATGAGGTTTGCAATCGATGTAATGCATATCCGGGAAAATCATCTCTCTCCCGAGCGAATCGCATACTCCCGAGTATTCGACTCTTTTAACACTGAAGCGTTTTGATGAGCTGACAAAAAGTAACTTGGTGCAGAGTCTTTCGCACAGAATATGTGCGCCGCGGCTGTCCGTTCCTGAGAGACCGCCGTATCGATGCTTACGAGCAGATTCTCAAAAGATTCGGAAAATAATTACTGAAAATTTCTGCCCTGAAACTCCTTCAGCCATCAGGTGGACGCTGAAATTGTTTATGCAAAATTGACATTTGCGTGAGGCGTCAATCGCCTTGGCTGAAGGTGTGTAAGGTTATTTATCTAATTACATAAGTGGCTGTTACCGGAAAATGGTCGGATTCTTTGTCAGCCCAGTAGCAGACATTGTATGCTTTTACTACAAATGCATTGTTAGGCGCATAAATCAACCAGTCACATGCATAGGATGGATGTGGCGCCGGTACTGTCCACGGGGCTCCATCACTCAAGCAATTGACGGTGAAGTATCTTTGGAAGGCATCCATAGTGGCAGAGCCTTGTCTGGAATTCAGATCTCCACCCAATATGATGGGAAGGTCCAGCTGCTCTACATGAGAAAGAATTTCATTGATCTGAAGCAGACGGGCTGCGTCTTCGTACTTATGATCCAAATGTGTGGTTGCGAAATAGAATTCTTTACCTCCTTTCAAGACTTTTACATAACCAAATGAGCGGATATAATCACCCTTCTTTAATGCACTTAACTTGAAACTTTTTTCTTCGCAAATCGGATATTTTGAAAGAATGAGGTTTCCATAATCTCCTCCTGAAGGAATATCAAGCGCGTGGACAAAATAATAATATTTCATCCCTGTCAGTTCGGATAGTTTTTTAGGTGTATCCCATGGATTAATCTTAGTGTTCCGTTCTATTTCCTGAAGGGAAACGATGTCAGGGTTTTCTTTATTGATGACGTCTGCAATTTTATCAATACCCATTTTACGGCCACTATAAGTGTTGTATGTCATTGCCTTTACCGTTACTTCTTCAGATTTGACTTTAGTGTTTTGAGCTGTCAAAGGTAAAGATAACAGGCAATACATTAAAAACAGAAAGAAATGTTTTATTGAATTCATTTTTGCATTTGAATTAATTGACAATAATATAGGGATTGTCGTTAAATGTTTTCAATCCGAGCGAAGCTGCGGTCAATCCCTTCAATTAAAAAAATGACACTAAGAGAAGAAAATCCGCTTAGCGTCATTTTGTAATTTACTGATATTCAGCGCATTAAAACCTTTAATACTCCTCCTCGTTAAAGAAAAAGTCATCCTTAGTAGGATAATCCGGCCAAATATCCTCTATACTTTCATAGACCTCGCCGTCATCCTCGAGTTCCTGGAGGTTCTCTATAACCTCTTCAGGAGCACCGGAGCGGTTTGCATAGTCGATAAGTTCATCCTTTGATGCAGGCCATGGAGCATCGTCCAAACTGCTTGCCAGTTCAAGTGTCCAAAACATATTCTCAAATCTCCATTTAATCGGGAAAACAGCCTCTACCGCACAAAATACCCCAAAAAAGAGCATTTCCAACAAATAAAACGCGATTTCCCCCGTTAATATCAATGTTATACGCACGTAATTCCCGTACGGGCCGCAAATATATGGAAAAAATCAATATAATGAACTTTTTTTCAGTAATTTTGCAGCATTGATTAAAAACGTTCCTCACAAAAAACAGAAAACAGCCGAAAGTAAGGAACCGGAAAGTTGAACATTACAGAACTGATAACATTTTTATGGGATACGTATCTGAAGACATATACGACAAAGACGCAACGGAACAGATTGCGGTGCATGTGAAAGAGATCCTCAGACTTCTGGGCGAGAACCCGGAAAGAGAAGGACTGCTGAAGACACCTGAACGCGTTGCGAAATCACTGCAATTCCTGACAAAAGGATACACGCAAAATGGCGTTGAACTGGTAAAATCAGCCATATTCGACGAAGAATACCAGCAAATGGTATTGGTCAAAGACATTGAACTCTACTCAATGTGCGAGCACCACATGCTCCCGTTCATCGGCAAAGCGCACATCGCATACATTCCTAACGGCAAGATCACCGGACTCAGCAAGATAGCCAGAGTCGTAGAGACATACGCCAGACGACTCCAGGTACAGGAAAGACTGACAGTAGAAATACGCGACTGCATCCAGGAAGCACTGCACCCGCTCGGAGTGGCAGTCGTGATAGAAGCATCCCACACCTGCATGCAGATCAGAGGCATACAGAAGGCCAATGCAGTAACCACGACATCAGCATTCTCCGGAGCATTCATGACATCAGCCAGAACAAGAAACGAATTCCTGAACCTGATCAAGTAACCTTCATTTTTTTTCAAGTTACTGAACAGTCGCGATTTCACGCATAGAATTTGCAGCAACTGAATCCTGTGCCGGACAGAGACAAACTGACCGGCACAGGGTTAATTTTACGGAATATGAAAAAATTGAACATCGCACTCGTAGCACATGACGGAAGAAAAGACGAACTTCTTTCTTGGGTAAAATTCAATGCTGCAATGCTTTCAAAGCATAATCTGTTCGCTACCGGAACCACCGGACGACTCATCAGCGAACTGTCATTGGAAAAAGACGGCACAGAGTATTTCCCTTTCAAAGATAAGGTTACAAGACTCCTGTCAGGACCGCTCGGCGGAGACCAGCAGATAGGAGCCATGATCGCAGAACGGAAAATAGACATGCTTATCTTCTTCTGTGACAACCTCATAGTACAGGGACACCAGAATGACGTTTCTGCACTGTCAAGACTGGCATCCCTGTATAATATTGCCTTTGCGACCAACCGTACGACTGCGGACCTGCTTCTCACATCGCCATTGATTGACGACCCGGACTACCAGATACAGATTCCCGACTGCATCGCAAACTACGCGAACCGCAAGCTGTAGAGTTAAATCCTCAGGCGCACATCCGTCAATGATGTGTTAAGTAACCTTCAAAAAAAATAACCTGCCTCAAGTTACGCAAAGGCGATACCCTAAAACCCGTTCAGTCCGGCGTGTATTCCAGAATATCACCCGGCTGACAATCCAGGGCGCGGCAAAGCGCATCCAAAGTAGAGAAGCGTATTGCCTTGGCTTTTCCTGTCTTGAGAATCGAAAGATTCGTGGCGGAGATACCCACCTTCTCGGCAAGTTCCCCGCTCGACATCTTCCGAAGTGCCAGCATGACATCAATGTTTACTATTATAGACATATCCGTACCGGTAGAGTTTCTTATTTACCATCCTTCACATCCGAAGACTCACACTTCTGCTCCTCCGCACCCTTCAGATAACTAGGAAGATTCATTCCTGCCATCTTGAAAAGTTCGTCCAGAGGCGGCACGGACTGCATCATACCTGAAATGAAATTGGCGGTAGAAGTCTTGCCGTCACCCTTTCCATTGCCGTCCCATACAGTAACCTTATCTATCTTGATACCCTTGACAGCCTCGACCTGAGTCTTGACAAGTTCAGGAAGTTTGTCAGCGATAAGCATGAGAACAGCCTTCTGGGCATCCCCCTCAGCAGCATTGACAAGTCTCTGGAAACCTTGAGCCTGCTTCGTGAGAATCTCCTCGATACCCTTCGCCTGCGCAGCCATCTTCGCATAAATCGCATCAGCCTCACCCTGCGCCGTCCTACGCAGTTTTTCAGCCTCGGCCTCCGCGTCAATGATAGCCTTCTCCTTCTCGATCTGGGCAGGAACCACGATATTGGCCTGCTGGGTAGCCTGCTCCCTGGCAGCACGAGCAAGCTCGGCACTCTGCTCAGCCTGGTAAGCCTCCTCCATCGCCTTTGCAGCCTGAACCTTCTCGGCGGCAATCGCAATCCTTGAAGCCTCAGCCTCCTTCTCACGCCTTATCGCATCAGAATTCGCAATGGCAATCTTGGAATTGTTCTCACCTTCAACAGCCTTTGCATTGGCATCAGCAGTCGAAATCCGGGTATCTCTCACAGTCTCGGCAATACGGATATCCTTGTCCCTGTCCGCCTCAGCCTTACCGATTTCACCGAAACGATTCTGCTCGGCAACACTCTTCTTGGCATCATTGATGGCCTTGGCCGCAGCCTCCTTTCCGAGAGCCTCGATATAGCCAGACTCATCGCGGATATCAGTAACATTGACATTGATAAGCTTCAATCCGATTTTGCGGAGCTCCGCCTCGACGTTAGTACTGACATTTGCAAGGAACTTGTCGCGGTCAGAGTTGATTTCCTCGATATCCATCGTCGCGATGACAAGCCTCAGCTGACCGAAAAGGATATCAGTCGCGATATTCTGGATATTCTCGATAGTCAGCCCGAGAAGTCGCTCAGCCGCATTGGTCATATTGTCAGGCTCGGTAGAGATTCCAACGGTAAATCGGCACGGCACATCCACACGGATATTCTGCTTACTGAGCGCATTGGTCAGATTGCACTCGATAGAAATAGGAGTAAGATCCAGAAAAGCATAGCTCTGGAACACCGGCCAGATGAAAGAAGCACCTCCGTGGATACACTTTGCAGAGGACGCTCCCCCGCTCTTGTTCTTTCCCGTCTTTCCGTAAATCACAAGAACTTTATCAGAAGGACAACGCTTGTAGCGTCTCAAAATAGCGGCGAGCGTCACTATCAGCACCACCACCGCAATGGCGATAAGAATTATAACTTCCATATCTATAATGTATTATGGTTTTGTCAATGTTAAATTATTGTTCTCCGCAAGTCATCCGACCCACTGAGCACCTGCGCAAATGAAGGTTCATCACTTGCACGAAAGTACTCCAAAAGCGGCGTTTCCACGAAACTCGAATTATATTATCAATGATTCCAGAGGTTCGACAAGAAGAGTATTCGGGTCAATGACTTCGATGACCTTCACCGGTGTTCCTGTCCTGATGGAATCGCCGTCCGTCACCGCGTCATACTCACGCACAGATTCATTGATAGAAATCTGCACCTTTCCGGCACCCTTCCTCTCCTCAGGGACAGTCAGATAAACCTTCCCTTGGCAGCCGACAGCCGACTTATAGACATTGATATTTCCGGACTGCTGCATTCCGGAAAGCCACTTGAACATATACATGACCGCCAGAACGAGGCCGGCGCCCACGAGTACGGCCAATGTCAATGCCAGTGATTCCGACGCTAACTTTCCGTGCAGGAGAATCGCCGTCCAGCTGAAGCCGAGGAAAAAATTGATGAGATTCCGGAAAGTGAAGAGATTCATCGAAGAATCCCCTTCAAAAGTCGGATGAGAGTCGAGGGCACTGTCAAAGTTCGTGTCAATGTCAGTGTCGAAATCACCGCCGGAGTCCACCCCGATAAAGGTCAGGATACTCTGAAGAACGAAAGTCAATGAAGTGGCTATGGCGATGCACCATAGAATTTTCATGTAAATGTCAAGTGAGGTCCACCATTCTGTCATCATAGTCATGATATTTTGCGGGCATTGCCCAGGTTTGTTGCCGTAAATATAATAACTTTTTACGAATATCGATAAATATTTTTCAAATTTCGTTAATATAACGTTAAATTTTTACACGCAGCAACCACGCATAAAACAGGCTTGTCGGAGCCCGAATTACGGCTGGATTTGTACCGAGTCCATAATCTTCCGTCAAGCGGAAAACCTCATATCCACGCAAGTACCCGGCAAATTTGACAACTTACGAAACTTGAGTTATATTTGTAAGTCCGGACATTCTTAAGCCCCCCCGATGAGGGACGTTTCCACACCACATCCGTGACGGACACGACAATATGCAGAACAGATACATTGACAGAGAAAGATATTTCAACGAACTGGCAGAGACATCGGCCGGTTACTACATTGATTATATAAAAAGATTCAAAGACATTGACAAGAACAGCAGAATCATGGAAATCGGCTGCGGCGAGGGCGGGAACCTGCTTCCTTTCGCCAAGATGGGCTGCTTCGTGGCAGGTCTGGATCTCGCGCCAGGAAAGATTGACAATGCCAGAAAGTTCTTTGCCGCAAATGGCGCCGATGGCGTATTCTCATGCGCTGACTTCCTGAAAACCAATCCGTTCGAAGGAGAGGACAAATTCGATGTCATACTGATTCACGATGTCATTGAACATATCGAACCCGAAGGCAAGGATGCATTTTTCGCACGCCTGCGCTTCTATCTGAAACAAGACGGAATAGTATTTTTCGGATTTCCGGCCTGGCAGATGCCTTTCGGCGGACACCAGCAGATCTGCAGGAGCAAAATGTGCTCGAAAGTGCCATTCTACCATGTCCTGCCGGCATGTATATACAAAGGCTGGCTGAGGATGTTCGGAGAGGACAAGGCCAAGATAGATGAACTGATGAGCATCAAGAGGTCCCGCATGTCCCCGGAGAAATTCAAAACACTCTGCACAAGACACGATTACAAGATCATTGACAGGACCTTCTGGTTCATCAGTCCGCATTATAAAGCAAAATTCCACCTCCGTCCGCGACTCCTCTGGAACTGGCTCGGACACATCCCATACCTTAGGAACTGGTTCACGACATCATGTTTCTATGTAATCGGAAACAGATGATTGTCAATGATATACGGCTATCAGGAAAACAACTTAAACAAACCTATAAATATGGCTTCTAAATACGAATGGCAGTATTGTTCCCTCGGAGGAGCAATCAGAGTGAAAATAGGCTCCGGAGAGGATATCGCCCACCTCGGAGAACTTGACCAGAAACTTTGGACAGTGCTGAGCTGCCCTGTGGAGGGACTTGAATTCGACAAGCAGACTCTCGACTATCTTGACACAGAAAAGGATGGAAAGATTATGGTCAATGAAGTCGTGCAGGCTGCACAATGGCTTACTTCAGTAATCAAAGACAAGAACAGCATACTGAACGGAGACAGCGTCCTCCAACTCAATAACATTGACACTTCCACCGCAGCCGGAAAGGGACTTTACAATTCCGCCAGGCAGATTTTGAAGAATCTTGGCATTGACAAGGATGAAATTTCCCTCGCCGACGCGTCAGACTCGAAGGCTATTTTTGCCGGTACGAAGCTGAATGGCGACGGTATCATCACAGCTCTTTCCACTTCGGATGATGCTCTGAAACAGATTATCGCAGACATTATCGCGACTGTCGGCTCTGTGGAGGACAGAAGCGGAGAGAAGGGTGTCAATGCTGAACTGATAGAGAAATTCTATGCATCTTGCGCTGACTGGGCCGCATGGAAATCCAGCTCTCCTGTCATGCCTTACGGCGAACGTACAGCAGCCGCCTTCAATGCTTATAATGCATTGAAAGACAAGA
>OHPV01000441.1_pt1 | contig 28131 bp, 34 predicted proteins | sample 1577781 | NCBI WGS metagenome assembly OHPV01 (sample SAMEA3879518, study PRJEB24766) | human gut metagenome | biome: human-associated habitat; feature: feces | place: USA | collected 1985/1987 | reverse complement strand
CAACTGACTCTTAATCAGTGGGTCTAGGGTTCGAATCCCTAAGGGTGTACAAAAAACTCCGAAGAATCAATCTTGGTTCTTCGGAGTTTTTTTTATCTATGTCCGGTATGAGGTAACCACGGCTCCGTGAATGTTGGTGATATATCACAAATTTGCAGAATTTGAGAAAAAATAAGTAAGATTGTCTCGCTATTTCTGTTTTTTATCGTATCTTTGCAACCGATGAATAGAACAGACTTGACACAAGGTAACATTTGGGGGAATATCACGACTTTTCTGTTACCTTATATTCTGGCTTATTTCCTACAGATTCTCTATGGTTTGGCCGATCTTTTCGTGATAGGTAGATATTGTAATGTAGATAGTACTACGGCTGTATCTAATGGTGCGCAGGTAATGTATTTTGTTACTTGCGTAGTCATTGGGCTGGCTATGGGTACCACGGTTAATACGGCTCATGCTATCGGTGCAAAGGATCAGCATAGGGCTTCCCGGGTTATTGGTAATACTGCTACCATGTTCTTTACCTTGAGTATTTTGCTGGCGCTGGTGTTGCTTTGTTGCCGTGATGGTATTGTCAGGCTGATGGATACGCCACCCGAGGCTGTGGAAGGTACCCGTGATTATCTCATGGTATGCTTTATCGGCATTCCGTTCATCATGGCATATAATGTGATAGCCTCAATCTTTCGTGGGTTGGGCGATTCGAAGAGTCCGATGTATTTCGTAGCTGTGGCTTGTGTGGTGAATATTCTTCTCGACTTTTTCTTTATCGGATATCTGGGGTGGGGAGCCCGAGGTGCGGCATTGGGTACTACCTTGTCGCAAATGTTCAGTGTGATGGTAGCCCTCCTTGCTATCAGGCGTCATCGTGAGGTATTTGATGTTCACAGACATGATTTCCGTCCGAACCGTCAGACGGTAAAAAGTATTCTGAAGATAGGCTTCCCGATAGCTATGCAGGATGGTTTCATCCAGTTGGGCTTTCTTGCCATTGCCGTAATTGCCAATGGACGAGGCGTGTATGATGCCGGTGCTGTGGGCATCGTAGAGAAGTTTATCGGTCTGGTTTTTATTCTTCCTTCTGCTATGCTGTCTACCGTTTCAGCCATCTGTTCCCAAAACTATGGTGCAGGCAATGTAGACCGTGTGCTTAAAACTTTGCGCTGTTCTCTTGTCATCATCTTTTGTTATGGCATTCTGATGATTGCCGTTTGGGAGATTTTCCCGGAGGTGGCAGTGGGTATCTTTACCGATGATCCTGTTGTAGTAGAAAAAGGAGCCGTTTATCTGCAGGGATATATTTATGATTGCCTTTTTGCCGGCATTCACTTCTGCTTCTCAGGCTTGTTTACAGCCTGCGGCTATTCCATCATCTCTTTTGTTTATAATTTCCTGTCGGTCATCCTGGTAAGAATTCCGTTGGCTTATCTTGCCTCAGAGATGTATCCGGATACGCTCTATCCTATGGGTATCACGACGTGGTTCGGTTCGCTGTTCTCTGTTATCATCTGTGTGGTTGTATACCGCTGGATGGTCAAGCATCATAAGTTCAGTCATTCCATCGTTGCTTCCTGATACAGGCAGGATTATTCTTTTAACAGCTGTTTTCTGAAAGCACTAGGAGACATTCCCGTCTTTTGTCTGAAAAGGCGGGCGAAATGGTTGGGATAGCTGAAGCCCACTTCTCTGCAGGTGCCGTAGCTGCGGCTCTTTATGTTGCCGGTGATGATCCATGAAACAGGATAAAACATGTATCAGAAGCAATAATTTCGCCAACTGCCACAACGAATTTGGGTCAACTGCCACAACGAAAATACGTCAACTGCCACAATGAATTTGTGTCAACTGTCACAACGAAAATACGCCAACTGCCACAATGAAATTGCGCCAACTGCCACAATAGAATGGAAAAGAAACAAAATTTAACTGTTTTATTTGCTTGATATTCAATAAAATATATTATTTTTGCATCAGAAATTAAAAATGAGATTTTATGAAAGAATATAAAGCAAGAATTGCAGATAAAATATTGGCAGAAAAACTGGATGCGATGGGAGCTGTTTTGATAGAAGGTCCTAAGTATTGCGGTAAAACTACTCTAGCCAGCCAACAGGCTAAAAGTATCCTGTCTATGTCTGATCCAGATACTATGGAGCAGAACATTGCTATGGCCAATACCAATATCAAACTGTTGCTTCGGGGTGAAACGCCACGTTTGATAGATGAATGGCAAATAGCACCTAAGTTCTGGGATGCCGTCAGAAATGAAGTGGATAAGCGTGATGATGATGGGCAGTTCATACTGACCGGCTCTGCTGTACCACCTAGTTATGACGAAATCTTTCATACGGGTACGGGGCGTTTTGCCTGGCTCAAACTCCGAACAATGAGTTTGTGGGAATCAGGAGATTCTACAGGAGAGGTGAGCCTTGCCAAATTGTTCGCAACCGACAGGACGGATTACTTCGTAGAAGGAATCAACCCAATTGACTTGGAGCATCTGGCATATTTGACTTGTCGGGGTGGCTGGCCGAAAGCCTTGGATAAGAAAAGCAAACAGGCAGCTTTACAGCAGGCCATTGAGTATTTTGAGGCAGTAACCAGATTCGATGTATCCCGTGTAGATGGAGTCAACCGTGATAGTGAATTGGCAAGGAGGATTATGCGTTCGTATGCGAGAAATCAGGGAAGTCAGGCTACGGCAGGTACCATTTTGGCAGATATTGCCAACAATGAGAGTACTGAGGTTAGTGAGAATACCATCTATTCCTACATCAAGGCTTTGAAGAAGATATTTGTGATAGAGGATTCTACTGCCTGGAATCCGAATATGAGAAGCAAGTCGGCGATACGTACTTCTGATACCAGATATTTTACCGACCCTTCGATTGCAACTGCAGCTTTGGGAATGGGACCGGATGACTTGATCAATGATTTGAGTACGTTTGGCTTATTCTTTGAAACCTTGTGTGTGCGTGATTTGAGAGTCTATGCCGATGCATTAGGCGGCTCCGTTTATCATTTTCGTGATAAAAATGGTCTGGAGTGTGATGCTGTAGTTCATCTTCGTAATGGTAAGTATGGGTTGATTGAGGTGAAGCTGGGTGGCGACAAGCTTATAGAGGAGGGCGCAAGAAACCTGGTGACCTTGGAAAGTAAAATCGATACCGATAAGATGAAGTCTCCGTCTTTCAAAATGGTGCTGACTGGTGTAGGTAAATATGCCTACCAGCGTCCGGAGGACGGCGTATATGTTGTGCCGGTAGGGTGCTTGAGAGATTAGAAATCTATTTGTTTCTTTTCTCTATTGGTGGACAGCCTGTGTTTTCATACGGTGTGGCGTCCTTGACACATTAATATATTATATAGGGGCATCTTTGTTTCTTGAATAGAGACAGAGGTGCCTCTATCATATATTAATAACTGAACTTTCGCATATCAGGAAGTTAAAGGAGTTAAGACGTATGTCTTGCTGCTTAAAAAACTACGCCAAAAAGACTGTTGTCTTAACTCCTCAGCGACCGTAGGGAGCGATAACTCCTTTAACTCCTTTAACTTCTGAGCTTGCGAAAATTAATAAACTTCATAAATACACAATCGTTATGTCAAGAAACAAGAAAACATCAGAGTCGTTATTCCAGTTCATGAACCTCCTCATCGCCCTGTTGCTGAAGAACGGGCAATACCGCACCTCGCTACATTACAAGGCAACCCTCAACAGCTTTAAGCGATACCGAGACAACAAGGATATTGCCCTAAAAGAGATAGATGCAGAAGTGATGCGCTCATATGAGGCGTACCTGCATCATACGGCGGAGGTATGCAAAAACACCAGCTCCTTCTATCTCCGCATCCTCCGTGCCACCTACAACAAAGCTGTGGCAAAGGGACTGACGCCACAGCAGCATCCCTTCTCGGATGTCTATACCGGTATTGCCCAAACTCGCAAGAGAGCCATACCTACAGAGAATGTCAGCCAGATCAAGAGTCTGCAATCTGTCAAGGATCTCAATCCCAAGGAAGAGATGGCAAGAGATACATTCCTGATGAGTTTCTATCTGCGTGGTATCTCTTTCATCGACCTGGCTCATCTCCGCAAATCTGACCTCAAGGACGGTTATCTTCATTATACAAGAAGAAAGACAGGACAGCGTCTCACCATCCGATGGGAGAAGGAGATGCAGGAGTTGTTGGAAAAGTATCAGGCGCAGACCGCCTCCTCATCTTATCTCTTTCCTTTCCTTGTTGATGATGGAAACAAAAGACAGGATAAAACTATTGACAAAAAGCAGGATGAGGCACGCCTATATCACAATGCGGAAGCGCGTATCTCCTACCACCTCAGAAAGTTTGGAGCTACGATAGGCATCAAGGGCAAGCTCACCCTCTATGTTGCCCGCCATTCCTGGGCAACGACGGCAAGAGATAATCATATCTCTATCTCTGTCATCAGCGAGGCATTGGGACATCATTCCGAAACCACCACACAAATCTATCTCAGTTCCATCAAAAGCTCAGAAGTAGATGATGCCAACGCCAAGATACTGGCAGCCCTATAAGCCACAAAAAAGAATAAAAAGAGGGATTTTGTAAAATGAACCAAAATGAACCAATTTTTCTGAATCTTTATATAAGAGACACAGAATCTTACCGCAAAATTACGAAAATTGTTGGAAACAAGCAAATTATGCGTGTTAAAAAATTAATATCATTCTACGAAATTCTACAATTTTTCAGCATTCACCTCGTACACAATCTTCTAAGTCGTTGATTGAAAGAATGTTTTTCGGTTTTCTGTGTCTCTTATATAGAGATTCAGAAGAACGGGAGTGATTGAGGGAAGGATTTTGAGGACAAAGGAATCGGACAGCTAATCATTCCAAGGGTTGCAGACTATCATGCTCTTGGATCAGGAGTACGTCTGTGATTAGAGGTTTCCGTTATTGGAAATAGACTAACCAACCCTTTCTTGCCAAGTGTTTTGAAACATGATTTCACGACACGGGGGAATGAGAAGTACACCCTGATCAAAATAAAAAAAATAAACAATGATACAACCAGACAACGAGGAGAGTTGGTACGCATTCAAGATATTTTTTGGGAAAGGAAAGCCTATCAAGGCATATTTCGTTGCCAAAGGAATAGAGCATATTTATGATGTGAAACAAGAATATTGGGACAAGACTAAGAAAAAGAGTCTGGTGAAGGAAGTTCCTATTATGCCATCTCTCATTCTTTTCCGTACTACGAGAACAGAAGCCGAAGAGATTGAACGCAATTTTCTCAATAAAGTGATGCTCTATCGTGGCAAAAATTCTGAGAACTTGAAAGAACCTTCTAAGATTTCAGAACGTGAAGTGAAAATCTTCAATATTGTAGCAACTTCTGGAGTTGAAGGACTGGATTTTTACGATGAGTATAATCCCAAGTTTACCAAAGGCGACAAGTTCCGAGTCATTGAAGGTCCTTTGAAAGGAGCGGAAGGCTATGTCGTCCGTATCAAAAAGGATCATAAACTTTATGTGAGTATCAAGGGGTTGTGTGCTGTTACGACAGGATATATTCCTAAAGCATACTTGCAAAAAATCAAATAGAGTATATGGAAATGTCAGATATTAAGCAAGTGTTACTGACGAGGAAAAGTACCTCGCCAGTAACAGAGTATTAATCGAGATGATGATGAGCAGCCCAGCTGCCCGCATCCAGACACGGACACTCTTTGGGAGTAGTCCCCGGCAAATCCCGATGGCCCACAATCTTCGCTTTCGGAAAGAGAATCTTCAGATTCCTGAAAAGATCGATGAGTCTCGTTTCCTGCTCAGTGGTCATGGTGTTGCAAGGCTTGCCTTGCTCATCGAGCCCTCCCTCATAGCAGATGCCGATAGAGCATCTATTATAAGGTCTGGCATGAGCCCCCACCTCCAGCAGCTTACGGTGCTGCGTCATCGTACCATCCTTACGGATGTAGAAGTGGTAGCCGATGTCATAAAACCCACGAGCCTTATGGTCACGGCGTAGCTGTTCCACACTATAGTCCTGATTGCATCGGGTAGCCGAGCAATGCAGAACCAGATATTTAATGTCGTTAGCCGACATATATTGACTTTGTCTCATAATTAATAATTTAACATTTAACATTCAACACTTAACACTCAACACTCAACATTGCTATAAGGCACTCGCGCACGAGCTTACTCCCAGTGCCGTGAGAGCAGCAATCAGCGCCTGTACGATGGCATTCACGATTTGAGTCCAGGAAATCTTGTTTGGATTTGATTCAGAGTTAGAACGAAACATTTTCATAATCAATAAAATTTAAATGAAACAATAAGTTACTGAACTTTCGCATATCAGGAAGTTAAAGGAGTTAAGGAAGTTAAGGAGTTAAGACGTATGTCTTGCTGCTTAAAAAACTACGCCAAAAAGACTGTTGTCTTAACTCCTCAGCGACCGTAGGGAGCGATAACTCCTTTAACTCCTTTAACTTCTGAGCTTGCGAAACTTGAATAAGTTATCAGAGTTTAGCAGTGCCTCCCTTTCAGAGAGGTAAGGCACTGCCAGAGTTGGAGACTATTCCAATCCGTCACCATTGTCGGAACCAGTTCCGCCAGCCTCGGTGCCGGAACCACCGCCAGTAGTCTCACCACCAGTAGTTTCTCCGCCAGTGGTCTTATCCTTCTTCTCTTCACCGTACTTGACGAGTTCGATGGAATCAGGAATCAGGTTGTAAAGACGAGTACCATTCTGCAACTTGGTGAAAGAAGGACGGAAGGCAGGAACGAGACTCTTCACGAGTTTAGCGTTCGCCTTACTCTCATCTTCTACAGCTTTGCCGGTAATGAAGCGGATGAAGAGCTTGCCGAATCCAAGCAACTCGATGTCGTAACCCTTCTTCAGGTTCTCCTTCACGTAGTAAGCATAGCGGTCGAGTACCGCCTTTACGTCTGCAGGAGTAGCTGTAGACTCCACTGCGATTTGGTTAGCAACCTCCTCGGTGGTCAAGGTTCCGTAACTGTAAGGTCTAACAGAAAAGAGAGTCTGACCCTTCTTCTCACCCATGTTAATGATCTTCTTTGCAACTTTGTAGCTTTTACTCATAATTGAAACATTTTAAAGATTAATACTAAAGTTCAGTCATCGTCAGTCCAAAGAGATTTGCAATCCCGTTTGTTCTGATTGACGTTGCGAAGATACAACATTTCGGAGGCGAAAACAAATGCCTTCACTGACGTTCACCATCTGTTTACTGCTCATTCACTATACGTTCACTTTTAATAAAAATCATAGCAATGGAAGATAATAATAAGGCAAATATCGTCTTTAATATCTCTGGCGGTAACAACCAGATTCTGCCCAATGCTATCAAGGCTGAGCAAAACTTTTATGGCGACAAGTACATAGAGGAGATGATGAAGGCGAAGACCACAAGTCAAGAGCCTGTTCTCTCACCCGAAACAACCCGTCTCTCCTTATATATTAATAATGTGGAAGCATTAGCAGAATATGTAGCCAAGCTCTCTGCATGCACCAATGCCAAGGAATTGGCACAGGTGGTGATGGATATGGTGAATGATACAGATGTAAAGGTTGACCAAGATATTATGGTGAAGCAGGAGTTCATCGAAGTCTTACAGCCCTTGGCTCCTCAGGTTACTACAGGCATCAGTAATATCCGCAAGTATATCAATGAAGCTTGGTATAAGTGGAAATGATCACCAATGAAGTAGCGTGAGGAAAAATACTGACAAAAGGCACTTTTACGCACTCCATAATTTCAGAATTTTCAATGAATCCAAATTCGTTTTGTAGAATTGAAATTATGTTGAGGCTTGGTAAGTTTCTGATAATCAGTAGTGTATAAAAATTGAAAAATATACTTGGTCTCTTGAAAATCTATAGTTGTACGACTATGACCCCTATAGTTGTACGACTATAACTCCAGAGTTGTACAACTATAGCATGTATAGTCGTACAACTGTAGCTTTACAGTCGTACAACTATAGGATTTTCAATTCGCAAAACTTGCGGATTATGGTCAATTGCTGCTGAAAATTGGCTTTTATTGATTCTAGATGGTTAATTTAGTATGGAGGAAAAATATTTGTACATGATACGAAAGGCACAGGAGTTCATGAATGAGAATCACTTTGCCGACGTCTCCCGAGTGCAATGTCTGCTACGCAAGATGATGTCCAAGGAGTATCATGGCCTCATCGATCAAATCAAGGAGTGTCAGGATCCCCATGCTATCTTCAATATTCATGGCGGCAACAATCTCATTGCGCCCACTGCCAGCCAGGCTGAGCAAAAATTGGTGGAGAAACCTGCTGACGAGATAAAAAAAGATAAGGAATAATCAAGAAAGAAGACCGAGATGCTGAACGATTTCGATTCACCATTCGATATCACCGTAGATTTCCACCAGTAATTGGGCGGAGTTGAAAAAACACCCCCAAAAATTTGGTAGTAATGGATTGAAAAGTGCAAGGATGTAGAATCCTTTGACCTATCCGATAAGTCACATGAAGACAGAGCTTGGAAACGTGCAAAACGTCTGGCTGACAAGACAGGTGAGGACTCCAAGATAACCATGTATGATATGGCAGCTGCGGCAGGAGCAAGCAAAGACATGCTATGTGTAATTCGTGACCGCCAATCAGTTCAAAAAGCATTGTCATGGATTTAAGGGAGTTGCAGAAAACCTATCTTGATAATCTTCGTAAGGTTACCGAATATAAATTAGAAATAGGTTCGTTGGTACGAACAGTTATTTCAATAGAAGAAGGCTTGGTTTTCAAGGATGGAAGAAAGCAGAAACCAAAGAAGTTAGTAATTATCGGAGTAGATAAAGTGAAAAAAGTATGTTATGGTTCTGTATTGGTTAATACAAAAATGAGTCCTAAGGCAGCTTATTCCGATTCTTTTCTTTCAGCCCAATATCTTCTTCATCAAACAGATTATCCTGAATTCTTGAAGTATGATAGTTTTGTTGATTGTGGCATGCTCTTTTCTATCCCATTAAAGAAATTGATGGAAGGAGAGTATTTTGGAACTTTGACCTCCCAAGATCTCCAAGGCATCTTTGAGGTACTTAAAACAACCGAAACTCTTACTAATAAGGAAAAGAAGAGATTTGGAATCATTTGAAGAAGTTAGTTCAATTTTGGAACATACTGCCTCTGATGGGTACCTCCCCCGAGGTAATCCTGTCAAAAGTAGAAAAAACAATATTCCTCATTCGAGTGACGACAAGTGCAGAGCGATACTGCAATGAGGAACAAATAGATGGTTAAAATAAAAATGATTACGTAATGAAGTTTTTCTCTTAAAATCTTGGTGATTACGAAGAAAGTCGTAAATCTGCAGACAAAAATTAAAATAAAGGAGAATGTATTATGTTGACAAGTAATGTATCACAAGATAGAATCTTTCCCTATTGGGATGAATTCAGGAATTTGAGCATTGAGGATAAATATTCCTTGATTTAAGCTTAACCTATAATATAATGAAGTATCAAACCTATTTACTTCATTATATTATGGGTTATTCTGCAGTCTCTATCATGTCGATGATGGTATAGATTGGCAAGATATCCAATGCAAGTTGGGTACTGAATTGGTAAGAAAGGAGATTATTTATGTCACAAAAGAAGATATTCAGATGCCAGGATTGTGGGTACGAGACCGAAGTATATGAGGGACGTGGCTTCATGGGACAGCATATCGAAGCCATGTCTTGTCCTGACTGCAGGAACATAGTACCTCTTGTGGTGGGTGGAGTAATTGGTGATGCTGCACCTAGTTTTAATTCTCTTGTAGGAAGGCTATGTCTAAGATGTGGTTCTGACAGGATTCACAGGTGGGATATGCATACTTGCCCAAAGTGCGGGGGCAAGATGCAACCCACTGGCGAAGAAGAGTTTTGGACATGAAAATTCTAGCCTATATTTACCTCTTTGATATTTTGCTGAAAATTACTTCTCCTCGTCTGAACGGTTTGACGAATCTCATATTTAACCTCCATGCCAAGGATATCCATGATTTTTTCAACCGTCGATAGGGATGGGTTGCCTTTACCGCTCTCTATTTTCTTGATGGTAGAAATGGCTATCTCAGACATGTCAGCGAGGTCTTGCTGGGTAATTCCCAAGACCTTACGCTGCAATTTCATTACTTCTTGAATTTTCATACCAAGTAGTATATTATATTATACTTTTCGTACAAAGTTAACAAAAGAATCTAGATTACGCAAGAAAAGGTGTAATATATTGTTCTTTTTATAAAAAATTATAAGTTTCTGAGATTTTTCTTGGTTTTTTGCCTTTGAATATTGTTTTTTTCTTAACTTTGCATGCACAATTCATTATAGAAATCATGACTATAGAAGAAGCTATCAAACAAAGACATAGTGTACGAAAGTACATACACAAACCTCTTTCAACTGAGGTAGTTAGAGCACTTGAAGAAAAAATCTTGGAGTGCAACAAAGAGGGTGGCCTTCACATACAACTGGTTACCCAAGAAACCAAGGCATTCTCCGGCATTATGTCATATGGAAAATTCCATGGCGTGGAGAACTATCTCGTAATGGCAGGGCAAAAAGACGACGATCTTGATGAGCGTATTGGCTATTATGGCGAACAGCTTGTGCTGCTTGCTCAAGCCCTAGGACTCAACACCTGCTGGGCAGGATTAAGCTATCGCAAGGTGAATGAAGCCTACAAGATAGAAAAAGGGGAGAAGTTGACATGCATGATTGCCTTGGGATACGGAGAGTCACAAGGAGTTAGTCACAAAATCAAGACCATGGAACAGGTGAGCAATGCAACCAGCAATTCTCCTTCATGGTTCCGAAAGGGCGTGGAAGCAGCTCTTCTTGCTCCCACTGCCATCAATCAGCAGAAGTTCTCATTCTTCCTGCAAGACCTGGAAGGTACAAAAGCTGGTTGTAAACCCAAAGTTATTGCCAAGAAAGGCTTCTCTATGATAGGATATACCAAGATGGACCTCGGCATTGCCAAGCTTCACTTTGAAATAGGAGCAGGAAAGGAAAACTTTAATTGGGAATAAGGACAGAATGAGAGACTTCACGGAAATATGGCAACTTCAAGATACCATCATAAATGTTGGATCATAAAGCACATGATTATAAGTGTAATTTGCACAAATATGCGTAAGGGCACTAGGTTTAAGAGTGGCTAAGCTCATATTGACATTATTACTGACAGCAAGGTTACTTTAATTCATCTAATTATTCGTTTAAAAAAAGGGCTAGCCCCATAATCAGGACTAGCCCCCAGTTTTAATTATTTTCTCGATGCAATGAATGTATCTTGAAAGCTGCATAGCACTTCAAGAAAGATTACTTAACCTCAATGTGCTTAACATCGTCTTTCTTCTCCTCCTTCTTCTCATCCTTGTTCTCGATGGATACATTCAGATAGCCATCCTTATCGATGTTCATCTTGACCATATCTTTCTTCAAACCAGGAGCTGCAACCTCCATCGTGTAAGCTGTAGCACTTTCCTTGACGTTGACTGCAGGAGCTGTTGCGTTCACCTGTTTTTCAATCCATGCCATCAGTACTGCTACAGCATACTGCTGTTCCTCTCCTGTCAGCTGTCTTCCGGCAGGTATATGATGCCATTTGAAGAAACAACCACGGCAACAGCAGCCTGTAGCATGCTGGGCAATGAATACAGGATGCCCTCTCATAGGCGTCTGCTTGCCGTCATTGGGAATCACGGCAGGAGCAAGGCGTTTGGCAACGAAATCCTCCGCATGCTTACGGATGGTTGCCAAGCCCTTTTCTGCAATATATTCCTTATCCTTCTTCGAGAGGTGGAAACGGCTGCGGAAAGCTGATTTGGAAAGTCTTTCAAACAAATCAGTCAAGTCATACTCTTTGTCTGGAGAAGTATCGCTTTCCATGTCTTCTGAAGAGATAGAGTTTTTCTGATGATCCTCTTTCTCATCAGGAAACAAATTGAGTTCTACATATTTTGCTTGGTTTACTTTTGATTCTTTTTTCATTTCTATGAGCCTCCTATATCTATGAATCTCCTATTCATATTAATGGATATCAGACTCTTCCGCTGCAGATGCTTTGTTTTCCTTGGGTTGTGGGTTGGGTACGAAGCCAAGGATGGCAACCAGACAACTCATCAAAGGACTGATGATGTTGAAGAAGCAGAAGGGGAGATAGACCAGGGTCGGGATACCAAGAACCGTACTCTGCGTCATACCGCAGGCTGTCCATGGAACCAATACGCTCGTTACGGTAGCGCTATCCTCTGTACTTCGGCTCAAGAGTTCCGGACGATAGCCTCGTTCGGCATACTCATCCTTATAGATAGATGCATTCATAATAATGCTCAGGAACTGGTCACCCATAACGAGATTGAGCAAGACGCCTGATGTCACGGTGCTGCAGACAAGTGATACGGTGCTGTGGATGCTTTTCAGAAGCATGTGGGTAATGGCGTGGAGCATGCCGCTGGCTACCATACATGAACCGAAACACATGGCACAGAGGATGAGCCAGATGGTATTGAGCATGCCAGCCATACCTCGGGTGGCTACGAGATCATTGATGTCCACCATACCGCAATCTACCTGGGTATGGGTATAGCAGGTGGTCATGATTCCTTCAAAGAGGCTTTTGGCAGAGATGCTGTCTTCACCTGCTATCCCTACAAGTACTTCCGGCTGGAGAATGAGGGCACATATGCATGCTGAAAGGGCTGAAAGCAGAAGGGTAATGAGGGATGGCGTCTTTCGGTAGATGAGCCATCCTGTAAAAGCCGGAACGAGCATCGTAAACAAGGAGATATTGAAACCATGGCTCAGACCGGTAAGATACTGGCTGATATCCACTGGCTTGGAATCATAACAGAGTCCGATGATGAGGTAGAGCACCAGCGAGAGCAGGATGCTTGGTATGGTAGTATAGAGCATATAGCGGATATGTGAGAAGAGATCCGCTCCGGCTATACTCGAAGCAAGGACGGTGGTATCGCTCATAGGCGAGAGTTTATCCCCGAAATAGGCACCGGAGATAATAGCTCCAGCGGTGTAGGGGGCTGGTATACCCAGGGCATCACCGATTCCCATCAGAGCAATACCGATGGTGGCAATAGTGGTCCATGAGGTTCCCGTCATCACAGAAATGATGCTGGAGATGATGCATGCGCAGGGAAGGAAAAAGGTTGGCGACATGATCTGTACACCATAATATATCAATGTGGGTACCACACCACTGATCATCCAGGTAGCTGACATCATTCCGATGAGCAGCAGGATCAGGATAGATACTCCGGCATCGCCCACGGTCTTTTTGATCATCTCTTCAAAGATATTCCATTTCATCCTATAGATGCCCATACCGAGTGCTACACAAACGGCTGTGGCTATCATGAGGGCTACCTGAGAGGCACCAGCCAGAGCATCATCAGGGAAGATTTTGACAACCAGGACGATGAGGGTGATAAGTACTGCCAGCGGTATGACAGAAATAAAAGGATGTGGTGCAACTGGCTGCTGAGACGAGCAGGATGCCTGATTCTCTGCAGCTTGAGATTTCTGTTTCTTTTCTTCTTGTTCCATTTGTTAATATTCTCTTTTCATTTTAGTTTTTCATTTACTTTGCGTTTTCATCCGTTTCTTCAACGCTTTTCTTCTGTGTATTCGGCAAGAATCCTGCTATGATGCCGAGCAATGGCAGGAAGGCACTCACCTGGAAGATAAACTCGATGCTCGTCTTGTCTGCTAACCAGCCGAAGAAAGCAGTGCCCAATACTTCACCCTTTTAGAAATATGGGTATTGATTAGAAAATCAACATTTTAAGTTGTTTATGTTCTGCTTCAAGCTCCAACAACCTTCTCTTCGCATCCAATCCTCCGGCAAAACCTGTCAGGGAATGATTACTGCCGATAACACGATGGCAGGGAATGAAAATGCAGATACCATTAGCTCCGATAGCACCAGCAACGGCTCTTGTGCCATTGGGGTTACCCATACTCATGGCTATTTCCTTATAGCTTTTTGTTTCTCCGTAGGGTATGTTGAGCAATGCATGCCATACTTTTTTCTGAAAATCAGTTCCTACAGGGTGCAACGGAATATCGAATGTCTTGCGATTGCCGGTGAAATATTCGTCCAATTGCGTCTTGGCCAGTTCCAAGATAGTGGATGTTTCAATCTTGAACTCAGCCTTCATATACCGCGAAAGCCGAAGCTTATTGCGCTCTGCACATGGCATTTCATTCCAATCACAAAGGCATAATTCATCGCCCACCGATGCCAGGATAATTTCTCCACAAGGCGAACTGTAATATTGAATGTTTACTTGCTGCATTGTATCAGATACGTTTGAACAGTTTTTTATTTTTCATACAGTTCTATCGGCAAACCATCTGGGTCACTGAAGAATACAAATCGCTTGCCAGTATATTCATCTGTACGGATGGGTTCATGAGCGATGCCTTTACTGTCAAGTTCATCAATTGTATCCGAAAGATCATCCACCTCAAAAGCAAGATGGCGCAGACCGGCAGCTTCCGGATAGGAAGGACGTGCAGGTGGATTAGGGAAGGAGAAGAGCTCTATGACATACGAGTCATCAAGCCAGCAGTCTGCCTTCCAGGAGTCACGTCCTTCACGATAATTTTCACTTGCTATCTTCATTCCGAGCACATCTGTATAGAAATGCTTGGATTTCTCATAGTCGGAGCAAATCACGGCTACATGATGGATTTTGTTAAGTTTCATTGGATATTATTATATTGTTAATCAATGATTTATCAACTACTCATGTCTTGATAGTCCGGGAATGATTACCCTTCATGGAGCTCATTCTGATTTACGTTTGAATCTTTGAATTCTTTCTTTGACTATTCGCAAATAGGTAAGTTTCATCTTACCGTCCAAAAAAGGATAGCTTTTCTCATATACTACTATATTTAAATGGTTTGACGAATCTCATATTTAACCTCCATGCCAAGGATATCCATGATTTTTTCAACCGTCGATAGGGATGGGTTGCCTTTACCGCTCTCTATTTTCTTGATGGTAGAAATGGCTATCTCAGACATGTCAGCGAGGTCTTGCTGGGTAATTCCCAAGACCTTACGCTGCAATTTCATTACTTCTTGAATTTTCATACCAAGTAGTATATTATATTATACTTTTCGTACAAAGTTAACAAAAGAATCTAGATTACGCAAGAAAAGGTGTAATATATTGTTCTTTTTATAAAAAATTATTATTTCATGGAATTTTTCTTGGTTATTTGCCATTGTTAACCATTTTTTTTTTCTTAACTTTGCATGCTTCCCATTTTTTCTAAGGGTGATTATGATAAATAGGCGGTACGTATATATAAATATCATCAGTTTGGAATTTGTACTTCGGAAATATGCGGGTGTCAAATATTGTTTCTTAATTATCGCAATTTCCGTATTTTCAATCTAGAAGGTCATGATGATAAAAATCTTTTGGTTTGATAGCGTATTACTTGCTCTCTGCAAGACGAATCACCTATAGTTGTACGACCGTAAGGCTACAGTTGTACGACTATATAGGCTATAGTTGTACAACTCTGGAGTTATAGTCGTACAACTATAGGGGTTATAGTTGTACGACTACAGAATTCCGGATTTCCGAAGAAATTAGTGAGTTTTATAACACGTTGAATATCTGACGATTACGAATTTCGCCATATTTCCAATATTCTTCAAGAAATATTTTCCGAGCGGAAATTCGTGATTTTCAGAGGATTTAAATCATGATTTTGTAAAAAAAAATAAGCCTGGTCAACTGACGGAACATGACATCTGTATAATGACCACTCATACCTGAAATAGGGCTATTTTTGATTAATTAATAGTTATTTTACTCACATTTTAGCAAATATCATTACCTTTGCAATCTGTATGGTTATATCATCGTCTCACAGACGGGTAAACTGACAGAAAAACAGAATAAAAAAATTAGTTTGAATTAAAACACGTAATATTAAGAATATGATTTCATTTGAAAGTGATTACAACAATGGTATGCTGCCAGAGATTCTAGAAGCTCTTGGCAAGACTAACAGTGATAAAACATCTGGTTATGGTTTTGATCCATACTCAGAATCTGCAAAAGAGAAAATCCGCAAGGCTGTGGACAATGAGAATGCAGAAGTGTTCTTCCTGATAGGCGGTACACAGACCAACACCACGGTCATTGATTCCGTCCTCATGGGATGCGAAGGAGTAATCTGTGTGGAAACCGGTCATATCGAGGTACATGAATCAGGAGCAGTAGAAGCTTTCGGGCATAAGGTCATTACCCTGCCAGGAAAAAACAGCAAGCTGACAACCGGCACCCTGTCAGCCTATATGGATACCTTCCTAGCCGACGAATCGCATCCTCACATGGTACAGCCAGGCATGGTTTATATCTCGATGCCGACTGAGTTCGGAATGGTCTACACCAGAGAAGAACTGGCTGCGCTGTATGCAACCTGCCAGAAATATGACCTCCGTCTCTTCATCGATGGTGCACGACTGGGATACGGTCTGGTTTCAGCGGCATGCAACTATGACTTGCCATTCCTTGCAAAACATTGTGATGTATTCTATATCGGCGGAACCAAGGTGGGTGCCATGATGGGAGAAGCTGTGGTATTCTCGGGCATGAAGGCACCGAAATACTTCTTCACCAACGTGAAGCGTCATGGAGCCTTGCTTGCCAAGGGCAGAATGCTCGGCATCCAGTTTGACACGCTGTTTACGGATGAGCTCTATTTCAAGATATCGCGCCATGCCATCGCTATGGCTACCCGCATCCGCAGCATCTTCGAAAAGCATGGTATCACCATTGCCTACGATTCTCCAACCAATCAGCAGTTTGTAGTACTCTCACCTGACCTCTACGAAGCCCTTTCCCAAAAAGTAGCATTCGAGATATGGGAAAGAAAGAGCGAACATGAAATCATCTGCCGATTCGTGACAAGCTGGGCAACAAAGGAGGAAGAACTCGACGAGCTAGACCATATTCTTCAAGCTTACGCTTAAGAAGGCTAAGGATGGTTCTCCTCCAGAATCATCCTTAGCAATTCTTCATTTGCCTCGTTGTTAATCTCTGCATCCTCCAACTCGGAGAAATAGTCAAGCGTTGCTGAACATTCGCCTGTAATATCTATCCCTATCACTTTCTCATGGGCATAGATGATGCGAAGCACGGCTTGGAGCTGCATAACCTGCCTTCGACGGCCAAGCCTGGTGATGGTCTATCTCTGCCTGATTGTAGAACAACACCCTCTCTCTAGTTTAATCAGGAAATATCGCCACCTTGATGACTCCATCCCAGCGGTTCTCGAAAACATCGTATGCCTCTTCTATTCTTGAAAGCGGGAAACGATGGGTAATCAGAGGAGTGGTATCTATCTTTCCCTGGGCTATCAAATCAAGGATTTCCCCACAGTCGCATCCATCCACACCTCCCGTCTTGAAGATGAGGTTCTTGCCATACATATCAGGAAGCGGAAGCATCTGCGGCTTGTCATACATCGCAACGATGGTGACGATGGCATTAGGACGGGCACACTTCCAGGCAAGCTGGAAGGTATCAGGTCCACCTGCAACCTCCATCACCACATCAGCTCCCCCATGCAGACTATGTTGTTTGACAGATGCCTCACAATCATCCGGTTCAACAACCATCACCTGCGGATAATGCTTCTGGATGAACTCTCGCCTATCCTTTGATTTCTCACAGACGATGATGTTTCTCGGATTCTTGAGCAGGGTGCAAAGCAAACAGCAGACACCCGTAGGGCCAGCACCGATAATCAAGACAGTATCCTCTTCCGTAATTTCAGATATTCTCGTAGCCCAGAATCCAGTAGCAAGGATGTCGCCAACGAAGAGCGCCTGCTCATCGCTTACCGAATCAGGAATCTTGTTCAAGCCGGTTGTAGCATAAGGAACCCTCACATATTCCGTCTGCCCGCCATCGATTCTGCATCCCAGTGCCCATCCGCCATGTGGAGAAGTACAATTGTTCACGTATCCATGCTTGCAATAGAAGCATTCTCCACAGAAGGTCTCTACATTCACGGTTACTCTGTCTCCCGGCTTCACATGGGAAACCCTCTCCCCTACTTCCTCTACAATGCCTACCATTTCGTGGCCAACAGTAATCCCCGGTACTGCGCGAGGCACAGAACCATGCTTGATATGAAGATCACTGGTGCAGATACTGCTCAGCGTTACTCTTACGATGGCATCATGCTCATCTATTATCGTAGGCTTCCCTTTTTCTGTGAAGCCAAACTTTCCTTGCTGGATATATGTAAATGCTTTCACCTTAATTATATATAATAAGTATTATTATTCACGTTAAATCATGCTGCGAAGTTACAAAAAACATTTTAATCATACAAGAAAAAATACAGATTCTTTCTCACCTTTTGACCTGTAAACTATTAAAAAGTCCGTCTTTTTTTACAAGTAAGACCATTTTTTGTGATTTTTCAGCAAACAAAACCATAAAATATACTCTGATGTTCAAATAGTTAGCCAAAAATTTGGAGAATAGAATATTTTTTCTTACCTTTGCAAATGAAAGATTTGAATTCAATTTTTTACAAAATATAGCATGTATCAAGATTTAGATTTTACTGATAACAATTACTATCAGGAAGATTATATAGATTCGCCGGTTGATGATTTCGACTGGATGCCTAATTTATTTGCCAAGCTCGCAAATCACCTGCGAACTTCAACTTCTGCTGATGTTATCAGACTGGGAACCATCGGCTGCATCAGAAACAATGAGCCGGGAGATGATTCACTTCTCCAATGGGAAGAAGTAGAAACAATGCGTCGCTATATAGATAGCGTTAACAGAGGCTTGGGTGCACCAGAAGATCCCACACTCCAGCAGTTGCTCCATTCTACAGAATGGACTAACTATGGTATTTTTACCATGAACTTTATCTCGGATAAGAACCTCGACTATAAAGGAATCTGTGAGGTTGAAAATACAAATCTCTCATACGCCAGCATGGCTTTTTTAATTGCTCTGGTAAAAGGGATGAGTATGATTAATCTCAAACATCCTTCAGCAAAGGGAGAAAACAATCATATTTTCACATACGTAATTCCAAGTCAATTTTCCACCTTCTCCTTTGCTTCATTCCTCAATGTGGCCAATGCACGTCTCGCTAACAAAGAAGATATTTCTGAACAGGAGATTGAAGAGTTGACCCAACTTGCTTTCAAGAGTCGCTACTGGAAACAAGAGACCTCACTCAAGAGTGAAGACAGCGAGTTGTTCATCTATGTCCTCAAGAACATCATTTCGGAAATTCTGGGACTGAAGCTTGACATCAATGCGGAATCCTTTGCCAAACAGGCAAAGAAGGAAGAGAAAAAGACTGCCACTCAAACTGTAGATAACCATAAGAAGAAGGAGAAGAAGGAAAAGAAAAAAGAAAAGACTATCCTGAAAGATAATTCCAAACCTTCTTTGGCATCTACGATGGTAAAAGTCTTAACAGAGGAGTCCCTCCCGCAAACCAAAGAGAGTCTTATTGATAAGACTATGCAACTCTATCCTACTCTCAAGATAAACTGTTTCAACACCACCCTATCAAGACTCCATAAAAATGAAGTTCTGAATTATTATAATGGTGGACTGATTGGAATAAAAGGCAAAAGATACGGAAGAGGCTACAAGATAATTAGCCGTTTACATAAACATAAGGAAACAGATTAAGGCTAAATTTTGTGCCAAGAAAATCCAAAGGCTAAAAGACCATTGGGTTTTCTTGGCACTATTTTTTCTTGAAAGTTTGCAAGAGTTTTCCATCAGGCGCAAACAGTTCATTCCTGACCTCAAAAGTTGATGGTTCTGGTTTCACGTTGGGCCATGACTGGTATAACCATCATAGAACTTGTGAATGCGGTGAGAACTTACTTGAAAGCAGTTCAATGGCAAAATAATAACCTAAAAAAGAAACTTACTTGTCGTTTTTCCGGCAATTAGTCAATTCTACAATTAGACAATTAAGAATTTGATTCTCGAAAAGGAGAAAACCACAAAACTGTTTACCTAAAATCAAAAAACTACGCATAAACCACAAAGTTGTTTACCAAAAATCACTGCATTTTGTAGCACAAACCACATTTTTGTTTACCTAAACCAGTATTCTATTTACCTAAACCACTAAACTGTTTACCAAAAACCACTATTTTGTTTACCAGAAACCACAAAACTGTTTACCTATCCTAGTAAAAAGCAGTTGCTCCTTTTTAGGTAAATAGAAATGTGGTTTTTACCTAGTTAAATTCATGAGAAAAACAGGTAAACAGAAATGTGGTTTATGATAAAAATCGATGAACGTTCTGCCAGGTAAACAGTTTTGTGGTTTTTAAATTCTTATTCAGTTACTACTAAAGAAAAAATCAAAAAGTCTAGACAACTCCTTTAGGCGTTTTACATAATATACTAATATACTGATAGTTATACATATACTCAAATTGCATTCGGGTGCCTGATTTCAAATAAAATAAGATAAAAAATAGTATCTTATCAAGATAAAAACCACAAAACTGTTTACCTGAAACCACTATTTTGTTTACCAGAAACCACAAAACTGTTTACCTAAGAATAAAAAGCTGATATAAAAATGATATAACTTATTACATATCAAATTATAACACGGGATTTGGTAAATAATTAATATAACCTCAAAATGGAATGAATTATATACATGACATTTCAGGTAAACAGTTTTGTGGTTATGATGATAAGCCATTCTTAAAAGTAGGTAAACAGAAATGTGGTTTTACATATCAAAAAGAGGAAGTACGGTACTCCCCTACTTCCTCTTCTGCTTTCTTGTTCTGCTTAGCCTCTATAGAATACAGGCATGAATGAACCGACACAGTCAAAAAATTCTTGTGCCAGCCTTTCAACACCCGATGTTTTCAAAGCAGCAAAATCATCATCACTAGCAGCGATACAGAATCTGTCATTCTTGATTCCTATGAATTTGCATCTGCCCAACAGGGCTTGCTGACTGGTATCCTGTACCATCGAAATAAACTGATTCCATTGCTCAAAACCTTGAGTCGTGTCTACTTCTATCTTCTTGTCAGGATTCTGATATACATGCGCAAAAAGATCTCCCTGCTGCGTGGCTTCATCAGATGTTTTCTTTCCCCTATTACGATTTATTTTTTCATTCAGACGACGAGCAATATCTGCATCTTTATCTCCGATATGATTGATACCTACATCTGTCCGCTTGATATGGAAGATAATATATTCAGGATCTCCCTTATGCTTTCCGTTCCGATAAATAAAGTCTTCTTCAGAAAATTCATCAAATACGATATCTGTCTCACTGCGACTAGCCATTCTGTTGAGATCTTCCCTTACCACATCGAGTACCTGTTTTCTGAATTGCGAGAATTTAGGATATTTATTCATCACAGGCTCCCCCTTGTCGTCAAGCAGAATATTGCCATGTTCATCAAGTTCTACCAGACCCAAATACTGTTTCATCGGCAAAAACTCAACCTTAACATCCAAGCTCTTGTCTAGTCCCATCTGACGAAGCAGATATATATAGAGTCGAGGTGTATTCACCTTCTTGGAATATTTAGCAATCATGGAGATATGGTGAATATATCCCTGACGCATGTCAAAAAGGCTCATGGTGAGTTTTGGATCTATCTCAAGTATTACTTCACCCTTGATGCGTTCTACTTTCTCACCATCGCTCTTTGTATAGCCTTTCTGCGTTGTCGGAATCTCGATGTTTGAAAATACGTGCTGTATCTTCTCTGTCTTACTATCCGTCTTTACACGCACCGACAGGTTGAGGATATCGTTCTTCAGCGTATCACGCAGATTCTTATAATTATGAAACTCCGTTGATACCTGAAAATCCTTGATGTCTATTTTGATGGGCGGAATCTCCATAACAGCATGCTCTATTCCTTTCTCGAAAAGATAGTCGGAGCGTGCATCTCCAAGCACTCTCTTCTCGGTAAAATACTCTTCAACATACTTCTGCAGATGGGTACTTGCAACCATCAATATGTTTTGTTGCAATAATGTATATTGCTTATCCAATTTTGTCAGCGAAAAAGGTGTGTTAATCCACACCAGATTCTTGTTTCCTTTTGGTTCACTCATATAAAAACCACATTTCTGTTTACCATAAACCACAAAGTTGTTTACCTAAAACCACTTTTTTATTTACTTAAAACCACATAAATATTTACCCGAAACCACCAAGCTATTTACCATAAACCATATTCCTATTTACCTAAAACCACTTTTCTATTTACCATTTCAAACATAACTCACTATTAATCAAGCTATTATACTCTCTGTAATAAATAAGAGATATATAATTTATTATAAAGAATAATCTATAATTATCATTCTTTTGGTAAACAAAAATGTGGTTTTTGTAGGAACTTATACCTTATTTTTAAGCTTAGCGCTTTTTTTAGGTAAACAGTTTTGTGGTTTTCACCCTTTTAATAACTACTTTTTGTTTGCTTACTTTTTCAAGTAATCCATCAGGATATTGTAGAGCAGGTTTTCCTGTGGGATATCATCTGAGAGGCATTTCATCTTCAGGAGAAGGAGTTCTTCCTTGTTAAGATATGTAGCCACACTCGTTCTAGTGCGTCTTTCCTCTGCAGTCCAGTAACTTTTTCTCTTGCGACCACCTTTAGATATATTTTTATCCTCTTCGCTTTTTGCCATTTCTGTGTTTAATAAACTTGGTCGGTCGTTCATACCCATATTTTCAAGAGACTCACCAATTTCTTCTAAATTTCTTTTTGCTACAGCCATAATTCTTATATTTTATAAGTTTATCTTCTTTTGTTTTTTATTACATGTTTCAACCTACCCTACCAAGATTAGATTTTGATGTTGAACATGCGCTTGATAGCAATTTCGTAATCGATACCTGTACTTGAGTAAGGTGCATATTCGAATATGCTTTGTCCGTGTGCCTGAGCTTCCAGGAACTTTACAGAGCGTCGGATACGGCAAGGCAGAATTAAGTCGCCATGTTTTTCGCCTAAAAGTTTGCTCAACTGCTTAGTAATCTTGGTTCGTTCATCTACCATAACTGGCAGGAGTCCAAGTAATTCCAAATTATCGTTCATGTGGAACTCCTTCACTTCATCCATTACGCTGAGTACTTCACTTACTCCCTTGACAGATAATGCTTCCATCTGTACAGGAATCAAAATCTTGCTCGCTGCAACCAAAGCATTATAAGTGTTCTTGGAAAGTGCTGGAGGACAGTCGATGAAAATGTAGTCGAAATCATCAAATACGTTTTTCAGTCCTTCTCCTGTCATGTCATGGCAATCGTTGTCTTGCAAGCATCCCAGTAATACCGTGTAGCTCTTCATCTGTTCTCTCAGTGAAGGGCCTCCTGGAAGGTGTTGTTCTATATTTTCCATCTGAGCAGATCCAGGAACTGCATATACTCCATTTTTACATTTGTAGACTGGCACACCACTCTGTTTGCACATGGCGTTGTATATGTTATCATATTCGTTATCTCTCACTCCGAAAAGCGAAGAGAGGTTGCATTGTGGGTCTAAGTCTATTACCAGAACCCTGAGATTGTGATTCAACCGGACTATGCCAGAAGCCAGAGACTGCACAGTAGCCGTCTTGCCTACTCCACCCTTGTTGTTCACTACTGCAACAATTTCCTGTAGTTCATGTTTCATATTTCTTTTTTCCTTATTTCACGTTATTGTTTAATACAATTTACATATATTAGAATTGCTGGCAATTAGAATAAACGGATTGACTTATATTCTTTCGTTCGGAAAGACTAAAAGTCTTATTTCTGGATTATCTAATGTTCTTTAGTTCTAATATTGGTTGCAAAAATAGCCAAAATAGTTGATATAAAAGAATTTATCTTCTTATTTCTTTGTAAATATCCTTTTTTTTATACTTTTCTAACAATCTTCATGAAGAATAAGCATCACTTCTAATGTATTACTAAACGAAAATATGAATATCCTAATTGACGGACAAATTAATTAAACTTATATATAAAAAATCTATTAAACATATATTTGTATAGACTTTTATACTAATAAACGACTATGCTAACATATGAATAAACATATTTATGTATAGTCATATAAACTTATGAACAGATAAACTAATAGCCGTAAAAACATATGTTAGTATAGATGAAAATACAAAACTACGTTTAAACAAATATACTAACTGTCAGCAATTATAATAATCTAATGATTGGCGAGATAAACATGTATATTACAAACCTAACATGTTAACACTTTATAATTCAGCATTATAATTATCCTTTTTGTAGGATATCTATCATGTATAAAGTCAGAATGTTAGTTTAGTCTAATTGCCTAATAAACTAAAATACGTATATTCAACAGGAACAGTTTATATAAGATATGTTAATTTTTCCTCTAAGTGCGTACAACCTATTGAAATTTTCAGTATCTTTACAAAGTTAAACTGATGTCGAACCTTTAAAACTATAACATCATGAAAATAGGTATTCCAAAAGAGATTAAGAATAATGAGAACCGTGTTGGAATGACACCAGCAGGAGTAGCAGAATTCATTCAACATGGTCACGAAGTGGTGGTTCAGCATACGGCTGGAGAGAACAGCGGATTTGCTGATGAAGCGTATGAAAATGTAGGAGCCATAATCTTACCCGACATTCAGAGTGTATATCGTGAGGCGGAAATGATTGTAAAGGTGAAAGAGCCTATCGCTGAGGAATATCCACTTATCCATCAAGACCAGCTTGTATTCACTTATTTCCATTTTGCCTGTGACAAGGAACTTACCGATGCCATGCTCAAGAGTGGTGCTGTCTGTCTGGCTTACGAGACTGTGGAGACAGATAACCACCATTTGCCTTTACTCATTCCGATGAGTGAAGTAGCTGGAAGAATGGCCATTATTAATGGTGCTTTTTATCTGCAGAAGACAAAGGGAGGAAAAGGGAAACTGATAAGTGGTGTACCTGGTGTGAACCGCGTCAAGGTTTTGGTGTTGGGCGGCGGAACCGTAGGAGAAGCTGCAGCAAGAATGGCTGCAGGAATGGGAGCTGATGTATGGATTACAGATATCAGTTTGCCTCGTCTTCGTCAGTTAGAGATGGAGCTGCCTATCAATGTACACACGCTCTATTCCAACGAGCATAATATTCGTAGAGAATTGCCAGATGTGGATATCGTTGTGGGTAGTGTGCTCGTACCAGGTGATAAGGCGCCGCATCTTATCACGAAAGATATGTTGAAATTGATGGAGCCAGGAACTGTACTTGTTGATGTAGCAATCGATCAGGGTGGCTGTTTCGAGACATCGCATCCAACCACACATTCTGATCCGACATATATGGTCGATGGAATCGTTCATTATGCAGTAGCTAATATTCCTGGTGCTGTGCCAAATACCTCTACTACAGCCTTGACCAATGCTACGCTGAAATATGCATTGGCGCTTGCTGATAAGGGTTGGCGAAAGGCCTGCAAGGAAGATAAAGCCCTGTATAGGGGTTTGAATATCGTAAATGGAAAGGTGGTATTCAAGGCCGTAGCGGATGTCTTCGGACTGGAATATGAAGAAATGATACTCTAAGTAGAGTAGGGGAGGGTTCGATAACACAAAAGCTATGGGATCCTCTTTATCTTGATGCTTTCTTATACGATTACTATAAGAAATAAAATAGTTTAGTGCATAAAAATATTCCCCGATATGAATCCTCAGTATTCCTGCAGGATTCGTATCGGGGAATTTTGTTGATGAATTGTATGAAGGATAGATCTTCGCGAAATGAAAATCCATCATTGTACTTTACCATGCCTCCAGTTTATCTGCAATCTCTGGCATCTTATCCTTGGTGAATACAGGATTCTTACCTTCCTTCTTCTGTTGGCGATAGTCTTTCAACAGGAAGACGGCTTGACGGGAAAGCAGGACGATGGCTGCGAGATTGCAGAGGGTGAGAAGAGCCATCGTGATATCTGCAAAACTCCATGCAAAATCCAGAGATACTACTGCTCCGACCATCACCATTGCTGCTACAGCAAGACGATAGACAAATACACCCAGCTTGGAGTCCCTGATATATCTCACGTTGGTTTCTCCATAATAATAATTGCCGATGATGCTGCTAAAGGCAAACAGCCATATCATTACCGCAACAAACGGATTGCCGATGTTTCCGATTTCGTGGGTCAGGGCATCCTGGGTGAGTTGAATACCATTTGAAGCCGTAAGATCCACACCGCTCACCAGGATGATGAAAGCGGTGCAGGAACATACCACCAGCGTATCTGTAAAAACACCCAGAGCCTGTATCAATCCCTGTTTTACAGGATGACTGACTGTAGCTACCGCAGCAGCATTCGGTGCACTACCTTCACCTGCCTCATTACTGAACAGACCTCGCTTGATACCCTGTATCACAGTAACGCCAAGAACTCCGCCAGCTGCCTGATTGAATCCGAAAGCATTCTCAACAATGGTAAGCAGAACCTTTGGCAGACTGGTGATATTCCAAACAACAACACCTACAGCTATCAGAAGATAAATGACAGCCATCACAGGAACCACGGTAGAAGAGAACTTAGCCACTCTATGGATGCCACCGAAGATGATGAGCAGGGTGAGCACAGTGAGGGCAATTCCCATGGTGGCAGGCTCGATGCCAAAAGCCTTCTGCCATGCCAGGCAGATAGTATTGCTCTGCACTGAATTATAGGCAAAGCCGAAGGTAATGATCATCAGCACGGCAAAAAGAATACCCATCCATCCTTTTCCCAAACCATACTTCATATAATAGGCCGGTCCGCCATAGAAAGATGTTTTGCCTTTCCGCTTGTAAAGTTGGGCGAGAGTTGATTCTATGAAAGCGGATGCAGAGCCCAGTAAAGCCAGCATCCACATCCAGAATACAGCTCCTGGTCCACCGATGCTGACAGCAGTAGCCACACCGGCAAGGTTACCGGTGCCAATACGGCTAGCCAATGCTACCACAAATGCCTGGAAGGAAGAAATGTGTTTCATTTCTCCATCCACTTTCACCTCCATCGACAGTTCATCGTGTCCTATTTCTTCCGGCTGTACCTTGTCGGGATGAATCAGCAGCCTGACCATCTCTCTGATAAGGCGGAACTGGACGAAACGGGTACGCCAAGTGAAAAGCAGGGCACAGCATATCAAGACGGTGATGATGATATACGACCAAAGGAAATCGCTAACCTGAACTAAAATGTTTTGTATTGAATCTATCATTTATCTATTTAAACCTTATTATTTCTTTACTTTTTTATAACCTTCAGAACCTGGTCAGCAATACTTTTCATTCCCTTGATAGTAGGGTGACCGTTTTTTGTCAATATCATGAAGAGCAATGACAGGAACCTGATATTTGTTGCAGATCTTTTTAACCGAGATAACTTGCCACCACCAGGTTTGCTCAACCTTGTTTACATCTGTAGTTTCTGGTGGAGTAGTAGGTGAGTACCAGGTGGCATAACCCTTAGGAATGAACCCCTCGAAAGTGGAATACGAGTCACCGAGAACGGCAACGGTCTGCTTCACCTGTGCCATGAGCGGCATGAAGGTGAGCATAATGAAAGAAATGATAAACGTAAATCTTTTCATGATGCTTGTTCTTGTTTTAATGCTTCTTATGTAATTCTGCTGCAAAAGTAATATAAATATGTGAATAGACAAAAAATATCGGAGGAAAATTCATCTTTCTGTTTCTATTTTTGTCTAAAACTAAGCATGATTTGAGTTATACCATAATTTTATCATGTGCGCTCACTAGCGCATATGCAAGCAATCGTACGCATGCATGTATATAATAATGTATACACAAAAAAACGCCATGCCAAAATCTTTATAGATGTTAAAAACCGACTAAAAAAGCAACTTTTTTGCGAAAAGATTTGGTGGAATGGAAAATAGTTAGTACTTTTGCACTCGCTTTTGAGAAATACACTTTCTCTTAGCAACAAAAGAAAGAGTTCTTTGAAAGATTTTACATAAACAGACAAGTAGTACAAGAAGCG
>OHPV01000411.1_pt1 | contig 29642 bp, 16 predicted proteins | sample 1577781 | NCBI WGS metagenome assembly OHPV01 (sample SAMEA3879518, study PRJEB24766) | human gut metagenome | biome: human-associated habitat; feature: feces | place: USA | collected 1985/1987 | reverse complement strand
ACTAAACTTCTGCTAGGATGTCTGAAGAAATTTGCGCAAAACTATTGACAGTACCAACGTACACCGTTGGGTGATTCGCTGTCACCGGTGAAAACGTGGCCCAAATGTGAATCGCCGCTGCGGCTGCGCACCTCGGTGCGTACCATACCATGGCTTGTATCTTTGCGTTCTACTAGCAAAGGTGCTTCAATAGGCTTGGTAAAGGCGGGCCAGCCGCAGCTGCTCTGATATTTGTCGGTTGAAGAAAAGAGTGGTTCGCCGGTTACGATATCAACATAAATGCCTTTGGCAAATTTATCCCAAAATTCGTTGCGGAACGGTAGTTCGGTACCGTTTTGCTGTGTTACCTGAAATTGTTCTGCAGTAAGCTTATCGCGTATAGTTTCGGCAGCAGGTTTTTTATAGGCACCGGCATCAATTTTCAAGGTACTGAGCAGCTTGATTTTAGCAGGCGATATATGGCAGTATCCGCTAGGATTTTTATCAAGATAGTTCTGATGATATTCTTCTGCCGGATAATAGTTTTTCAGTGGTCCGACTTCGACTGCAAATACCTTATGACGACCGCGTTCCAGTTCCACGATACGTTCTACGACAGCCTGCGCTTGTGTATTGGTATAGTAGATGCCTGTTTGGTACTGTGTTCCGGTATCATTACCCTGCTTGTTGAGGACTGTTGGGTCAATGACGTAAAAATAAGCCAAGAGCAGATGGTCAAGACTCACCTTTGCCGGATCGTATTCAACACGCACAGTTTCGCGAAAACCGGTTTTCCCGCCTAAAATTGCCTGATACTTGGCATCGGCTTTGCCTGTGCCGTTGGCATAACCGCTTTGGGCATCTATGACGCCCGGTATGGATTGCATCAGCTTTTCCAGTCCCCAGAAGCAGCCGCCTGCAAGATAGATAACATTTTCTTTTTCTTGGGAAAAATCCATAATTGTGACCTCCTTGACCTTTGGGATTGCTTGTTGCTTAGCAGATTGCTGCATGCGTGTGTTTGCAAAACAGCTGGTAATTAAAAGCAACATTCCTGCGAGAATAATGACAGATTTTTTTAGCATGACGGCACGCTCCTTCCTGCATCGTGGGGTGAGTGGCTGAGAACTGCTTACACTTTTAAGATAGCAGAAAATAATATTCCATGTCAATGGATAATTATAATTACTTAATGAAAACTATTTGTCACTTTTGTAAATAAGAATGAGGCGGATATAAAAGGCAGGAGTGTCATCGTTGAGAAAATTTTATTTATGAGTAAATGAATCAGCAGTGTCTGTCGAATACAAGAAAATCATAGGCAAATATTGTCGGATACTTAATTTTATAAAGAAAACAGAGCATAAAAAATCTCTGCCAGGATGCTTGAAAACACCGGAAGCAGAGATTTTGATTCTTGGATATCGGATTAATATGCAGTTTTATTTTTCGTCCTCAAATTTTTCGGGGAAGAAGATGCGCAGCGTTTTTTCATCAACGGTCTTGCCGAAGCTATTGCCAATGAAGAAGCACAGCAGGGAAAGGCCGATGCCGAGCACTATCTGGTGCAGGTCAAGCACCTTAATCTTAAAGACCATGGCCAGGCAGTAGATGATTACACCGCCGCCCATGGCTGCAATAGCGCCGTATTTGTTGGCCTTGGGCCAGAAAAGACCGAAAATAAGTACCCAGAAGAAGGCTGTTTCCAGACCGCCGAAGGCAAACATGTTAATCTGCCAGATAACGCTTGGCGGTTTTATAGCGATGGCATAAACAAAAAGGCCGAGGATAATTGTTGCGCCCAGGCTGTAGAGGCGAATTTGGTTATTGCTGAGCTGTTCTTCGCGCTTGCCCTTGATGTTCATGTATACGTCCTTGACAATAGAGGAGGACGAGGAAAGCAGCAGCGAGGAAACTGTGGAAATGGTTGCTGCAATGGGGCCGATGATAATGACACCGGCCCAGAAGGGAGTGAGGCTTTGCACGATGGCGACAGGCATGATGTTATCAACACTGTTGCCGTAGGCTGTGATGGGCGCAGTCAGAACACCCTTGCTGATGACACCTATCCAGGTTGCGACCAGTGTCATAGCGCCGATTACAACGGTACCGATAATCATAGCGTTGTGCAGCGCCTTGGTATCTTTGTAGCTGATGCCGCGGACAACAGACTGCGGCAGCGACAGCGTACAGATGCCGACGAGCAGCCATTGGCTGATGTAAAGCGAAATCGGCATCTTGCCGCGGGAAAGCGGCTCCAGCATATCGGGATGCTGGGTGCTGATGTAGCTCATAATTTTGTTGAAGCCGCCGCCTGCGTGCATCATGCCGCCCATGAGGATGCACAGGCCAACAATCATGGCGATGGCGCAGCAGGCGTCGGTAACGGCAACGCCCTTAAAGCCGCCGATAGTGGTGTAAATGACAACAATCAGGCCGAACATCGTGAGGCCGGTGAGGTAGGAGAAGCCGGTTACTGCTTCGAAGAGCTTGGCAGCGCCGACGAACTGTGCCACCATAGTGGCGCAGAAGAAGGCGACAATGACAACGGCCGCCATGTTCGCCAGAAAGTCGGAATGATAGCGGGCACGCAGCACGTCAATGACAGTTACGGCGTCAATCTCACGCGCAATCAGGGCAATTTTTTTGCCGAATACGCCTAAAACGAGGAAGATAACGACTACCTGCACGATGGCCATGTACAGCCAGCCGTAGCCGATAACCCAGGCTACGCCCGGACCGCCGACGAAGGTGCTTACGCTGCTGTAGGTGGCAGCGGTGGTCATCGCCAGCACGAAGCCGCCGAGAGTACGGCCACCGATGAAGTAATCCTTGGCGAAATCCTTTTGTCTGTTTACCTTTGACGTGCGCTGGATATAGGCGCTGATGCTCAACAGAATCAGCAGAAAGGCCAGTGCTGGTAAAATATTTAAAATACTACTCATGCTGTTTATCCTCCGTGCTGTCGTCCAAATCAAAGTTGACAAATACCTTCTTTGTCAGAAAAACGGTAACGGCGATGGCAAAAAGCCAGGTGCCGACACAGCCGCCCCAAACCCAAAGAGGTGTATGCCAAAAGGTAATATTACTGTCTGCAAGTCCAAAGCCTGCCAAGCACCAGAAGATGATGACGGCGATGGTGGCAAGAACAGTTGCCAGCGCCTCACGGTTGGCCTGGCGGAATTTATCACTGCGCTTCATATAAACTGCTCCTTTCGTACAGACAATGCTGTCTGCTTACGTTAATAAATTTATTTTACCACAAAATATGCAGAAATACTTGCAAAATATGCTTAAAAGCATCATAAAATATCAGACGCCCAGTGTAATTTGACGGCTGTCTGTGTTATAATGTATTTTGGTGATTGATTTGAAGAAAACAATGTATAATTTAGCTACAATGTGGCTGACGCTGAGCGTCATTTTTTTCCTATGTGAATATGTAACCGGTATGCTGCAGGTTGTGACATTAGGCGGTCTGGTGGCAGGCTCCTTTATCGAGGGTGCTTTTATGTGCCTGGGCTTGAAGCTGATGCATGTTATTGTCGACAAGAAGTTTTTGCTGACGAGGCTGCAGGAGCTGGCCAAACGCAGAAATGACTCCCTGAAGGCTATGCTGGTGATGGCTGCCTTCTCCCTGGAGGGTGCCGTAACTGTTTGCCGTATGCTGCCTGGTTATGACCTTAATTTTGGCATTATGCACGGTATTTTTCTTTTGCTGCTTTATCCGGCAGCAGCTATATTTTTGGATAAGTTGATGTTAAAGGAGCAGATGGAGCATGCAAATTAAGCTGATTGCCAGCGATATGGACGATACACTTTTGAATAAGGACTGCCAAATTTCTCCGCGTAACGAGGCAGCTATCAGAAATGCGCTGGACGCAGGCAAGATTTTTTTGATTGCTACGGGCAGAATGTACGTTTCCGTGCGTCCTTATGCGGAAAAGCTGGGTCTTGATGTGCCGCTGGTTACCTATAACGGTGCATTGGTTAAGGGCAGCCTGAGCGGTAAGGTTTATTATGAGCACAAGATGAAGCTGTCTACAGCTAACGAGGTGCTGGCATACTGCCGCGAGAAGGGCTATTACCTGCAGCTTTATGTGGGTGACAGCATTTTGATTAAGCAGGAGAACGATTGCTCCCGTATGTATACCAAAATCAGCGGTATTCAGACTACTGCTATCGGTGAGGCGCTTTATCATACGGATGAAGCACCGTATAAGATTCTTGTTATGACCAAGAGCGAGGAATTTGCCGCTGTATGGCAGCAGTTCAAAGAGGATTTTGCCGGCAAGCTGGATGTTACCAGCTCTAAAGACAATTTTCTGGAGCTGATGGAGCCCGGTGTCAACAAATGGGAGGCAGTTAAGAGTGTAGCGGCAAGCTACAGCGTACAGCCGCAGGAAATTATGTGCATCGGCGATTCCAACAATGATGTGAAGATGATTGCCAATGCCGGTATCGGTGTAGCTGTTGCCAACGCTAAGGACAGCGTGAAGGAGAATGCAAAAATCATTACCGCATCTAATAATGATGATGGTGTTGCTTTGGTTATTGAAAGCATTTTGACGCCGCAGGCTAAGCAAGAATAGAATAGTTTTTAGGAAGGAGCTGTTTATGAAAAAGCGGCTCCTTTCATAGTATATAGAAGGGGGTAATAATTATGGCTGAAGAAAAAGGGACGTCTCTTTTGGCGTATATCAGGGAGCACGATGTACTGAATACAGAGCAGGATGAAAAAAAGCAGGCACAACAGGAGAGTCTGCACGCAGCACACGAGCACGCGCATACGCATCCGAACAAGAAGAAGGTTGTCAACCGCTTGGCACGCATCGAAGGACATGTGCGTTCTGTTAAAAAAATGGTTGATGAAGACAGAGACTGCTCCGAGGTGCTGATTCAGATTGCCGCAGTGCGTAAGGCCTTGGATAATACTGCAAAGGTTATTTTGAAGGACCATCTGGAGCACTGCATTTTGCACGCCATAGAAAAAGGCGATGGCAGCAAAAGCCTGCAAGACTTTGAAGCCGCCATCGACCAGTATTTACGATAATATTTTATTGTAGATTTATTTAAGCGAAGCGCTGCTGCAGCTTCGGTACGAAGAGCAGCAGAAAGCCGCTGCGCGCGATATAGAACACGAGGAAGGCCAGCCACAGACCGATGTTGCCATAGAGCGGAATTAGCGTGAAGTAGGCTGCAAGATAACAGCTCACAGTTAGCAGCATGGAAATGCAGATAGGCTTGGTATATAATGCGCCGTTGAAAACGCCGTAGTAGACAATGCCTAACGCGCTGATGAGCGGGAAGAAGGCGATAAAGAGGTCGTATTCCTGCGCGGTATGAATTACCGACGGCAAATCTGTAAAGCAGCTCAATATTGCATGACGGCAGGCATAATAGCCGACGGACTGCGCCAGGCCAAAGCCGATGGCCCAGATAAAGCTGATGCGCAGTGTGTCATTGAGCATGTGCTTGTTATGCTCACCAAAGGCAATGCCGGAATAAATTGCTCCGGCCTGTGACAGACCAGTGAGAATATCGCCCATGATAAACTGTATCTGGAACAGAATGGAGTTGGCTGCCAAAAGCTCGCCGCCGAAGGCAGAGCTTTGATGCATAAAGCTGTTGACCATGATAATCATGCAGAACATGCGCACGGTGAGGTGTGAGCCGCACTGCACCATCTGGCGGCAGGTGGGACCGGAGAATATTTCCTTGAGTGGTACAGCTGTGAGTGGCAGCGGCTTATGCTGCCAGTAAAAATAAAGAATGGCAAGAAAGCCTGTGATATTGGCAATGCAGGTGGCAGCGGCTACACCTGTAACCTCAAAGTTCAGCACAACGACGAAGAGCACGTCGAGCACGAGGTTAATAAGGTTGCTGGCCAGTGCCGTGAGCACGGCAATACGTACATGCAGTGTACCGGCAAACCAGCCCTGCGCCGTCTGAAAGACGAGCGTCAGCGGCATAATCCAGATGAGCAGGCGGTAGTAACGCTCTAGCATCGGCTCCGTTGCTGCATCAGGATTAAAGAGCACCAGCGCCGTGCGCCAGATTGGTTCCTGTAAAATGACGAGGACAAGACCAATGGCGAAGGCAGCAAGTACGCCGCGCAGAAAACTGCCTGCAAGCAGCTTGGGGTCGTGGTGCCCCATGGCCTGCGCCGCAAAGCCGCTGGTGGAGATTTTCAAAAAGCCAAAGAGCCAGTAAACGGTGCTGAAGATAACAGCACCCAGCGAAACAGCGTTGATATAGGTATAATTGCCAAGATGACCGACAACTGCTGTGTCGACTGCGCCCATGAGCGAGGCTGCCATTGTGGAAAAGGTGAAAGGCAGACTTGTTTTTATAAAGCGCATGTGAGATAATTTCATTGTTGCATCACGTTCCTACTAAAAAGTTTACAACACTATAATAACCCCCTATGGGGGATAATGTCAATAGTAAAAAGTATCATTAAGAAGATAACTATACCTAAATTTGGATACTTGTACAAATAAAAGAGGCTTTATTATGTCTATTTTACCGATTTTCATACCGCATGCAGGCTGTCCGCATCAATGCATTTTTTGTAATCAAAAGACAATTAGCGGACAGAAGCTGGCTGCTGTCGCAGGTGCCAAGGAACAGCTTGCGCGTTGGCGCAGCTGGCTGCGGCCGAGCGTTGCCAACGAGGCGGCGTTTTACGGCGGCAGCTTTACCGGTCTGCCCCTGGAGCTGCAGGAGGAGCTGCTGGCGCTGACGGACGCATTGCTTGCCGAAGGCTTTATCGGCAGTGTGCGTCTTTCCACGCGCCCTGATTATATTGACGAAGAGCGTTTACAGCTTTTGCAGCAGCATGGTGTGCGACTGGTGGAGCTGGGCGTGCAGTCGCTGGATGACAGGGTGCTGGCGGCAGCGGAGCGCGGACACACGGCGGCGCAGGTGGCGCCGGCGGTGGCGCTTTTAAAACGCTTCGGCTTTCAAGTCGGTCTGCAGCTGATGGTTGGTATGCCCGAGCAGAGCTTTGCCAGCGTGCAGGAAACGGTGCGTAAGGCCGTTGCAATGCATCCTGATGTGGCACGCATCTATCCTTTGTTAGTAATCAAGGGTACGCCGCTGGCTGCGGACTACGCGGCGGGGCGCTTTGTACCGCTGACGCTGGAGGAGGCCGTGACGCAGGCGGCATGGGCTTATCGCGAGCTGACGGAAGCAGGCGTGAATGTTATCCGCATCGGCCTGCAGCCTGACGAGGAGCTGTGCGCACCGGGCAACATTCTTGCAGGACCGTTTCACCCGGCGATGGGCGAGCTGGTGAAAAGCAGAGTGCTGCGCACCGAAGTGACGTCACAATTAGAGAAGCTGGCTGACTGCGGCGCTGTTACAATATATTGTCCTGCGCGCCTGGAATCGAAGCTGCGCGGGCAAAAAAGCTGCAACATGCGCTATTGGGAGGAATACTTCCCTAGCCTTGAGCTGCAGATAATTCAAGATAAGGCAGATGAGATAAGAGTATGTCCACATGTAAATCCTTTGCACCAATCGTAGATGAGCACAGCAGAATATTGATTCTCGGCTCCATGCCGGGGATAAAATCCCTGGAGCAGCAGGAATATTATGCGCATCCGCAGAACCGCTTCTGGCGTTTGCTGGCGCTGCTGCTGCAGGAGGACGTGCCGCAGGATTACAGTGCCAAGCAGGCTTTGCTGCATAAGCATCACATTGCACTGTGGGATACGCTGGGCTATTGCGAGCGTGATGGCAGCTTGGACAGCAACATCAAAAACGAAGCGCCGAATGCTGTTGTTGAGCTTGCAGGCGAGCTGCCGCATTTGCAGGCGGTAGTCTGCAACGGCGGTAAGGCGGGTGCAGCCTTTAAAAAATATTTTGCCAAAAAAATGCCTGAGCAGGTGCAAATTTTTTATCTGCCGTCTACAAGTCCTGCCAACGCGCGCCTGCGTCTTGAAGGTTTGGCCGAGCGCTGGCGGGTTATTTTGCAATTTTTAACATAAGAGAAGTTCTGCATGGTGTAAAAAAACAGCATTTTATGATACAATAAAAAGATATAATAACTGACTTAGAGAAAATGGGTGATTTCTAGTGCGTTTAAAGTCCTTTTCAACCTATGGCTTTAAATCCTTTGCTGATAAAACTGAATTGACCTTTGACAAGGGAATTACTGCTGTTGTCGGACCGAACGGTTCGGGCAAGAGCAATATTTCGGATGCCATCCGTTGGGTGTTGGGCGAGCAGAGCGCCAAGTATCTGCGTGGCAGCAAAATGGAGGATGTTATCTTCTCCGGCAGCGGCAAGCGCAGAGCGTTGGGCGTAGCAGAGGTCACCGTTGATTTTGATAACAGCGACAGAACACTGCCGCTCGATTTTGAGCAGGTAAGCCTGACGCGCCGCATTTTCCGCAGCGGTGAAAGTGAATATGCGATTAATAAGAAAAGCTGCCGTCTGAAGGATATAATCGACCTGATGGCAGATACCGGTCTTGGTAAGGGCTCGATGTCCATTATCGGCCAAAATAAAATTGATGAGGTCTTAAACAGCCGTCCCGAGGACAGACGCAGTCTGTTCGAAGAAGCAGCAGGCATCGCTAAATATCGTCTGCGCAAGAAGGATGCGGTACGCAAGCTGGACGATACGGCCAACAATCTTACGCGTATTAACGATATCCGCAGTGAGGTGGATGCGCAGGTAGAGCCTTTGGCGCAGGCAGCAGCCAAGACTCAGCAGTTCAACGAGCTAAGCGAGGAGCTGCGCCGTTGCCGTTTATCTGTACTTTTGCGTCGCTTGGACGCTTTGGAGGAAACAGGCAGAGAGCTGCAGGCGAAAAAGGAAGCAGCGGCAGGTGCTTATTCCGAGCAGGCAGCGAAGGTAGGCAGCATGCAGGCCGAGGCCGTAAAGGTACAGCAGGAGCTGGATAAGCTGGCCGAGGCTTATAATAAATTACAGGATGATATCAAAAACCGCGAAACTGCTTTGGAAAAGCTGCGCGGCGACCAAAAGGTTTTGGATGAACGTGTCAGCCAGAACGAAAAGGCCGGCGAACGCCTTGTGCAGCGCAATGAACGTTTAGAGCAGCAGGTGCGCGAGCAGGAAGCAAGAATGCAGGAGCTGGCAGCAGAGTTTGATGCTGTCGAAAAAAGACATGCTGTGGCCGATGGCGCTGTGAAGCAGCTGCAGGCGCAGCGTGACGAGCAGAGCGCCAAGCTGGAAGAGGCGAAGCGCAATGATGAGCAGGCGCAATCACAGTTCTTCAGCGGTATGCAGGAGCTGATTAATCTCCGCAACGAGCTGCATAATCTGGAACAGGAGCAGGAGCAGCGCGCACGTCGCCGCGAGGCCCTGAAGAAAAGTATAGAAGAAGCCGAAGCGGCAGACCGTCAGGCACAGGAGCAGTACAACAGCCTGTTGGAGCAGCAATCGCAGTGCGCTCACGGCATGGAGCTGGTGCGCAAAAAGGGCGAGGAGCTGCGCAGTGCCTATGATGCAGGGCAAAAGGAGCTGCAGGCTGTACGCAGCAGTCAGCAGCAGTGCCAACGTCAGCTGACTGCGGCCGAAACACGCGAGCAGAGCTTAAAGCGTCTGCAGCAGAGCTACGAGGGCTTCAGCTACGGCATCAAGGCGGTGCTGAAGGCGCAGGAGCCTTGGCGTGAGCAGGTTGTAGGCGTGGCAGCTGAGCTGCTGCAGGTAGAAGATAAATATGTCGCTGCTATCGAAACCGCGTTGGGCGAGGGCGCGCAGAACCTGGTGATGCGCTCGGCCAATGCGGCGAAGGAAGCGATAGCCTTTTTGAAGCGTTCCAATAGCGGACGCGCAACCTTCCTGCCGTTGGATACCGTGCAACGTCGCGGGCCGAACCGCGAGGAGGAAGCACTGGCGAAGCTGCCGGGAATTCTTGGCTATGCGGTAGATTTAATCGGCTATAAGCCCGAGGCGGAAAGTGCGGTACGCTTTTTGCTGGGCAGAGTGCTGATTGCCGAAAACATTGATGCTGCCTTGGCTGCGGCAAAGGCCGGACGCTACCGTCTGCGCGTAGTTACGTTGGACGGCGATGTGGTAAATGCCGGCGGCAGTATGAGCGGCGGCAGCAAAAAGCATAAGGAAGGCTATTTGAGTCGTAATGTAGAAATTGCTCAGGCGGCAGCGCAGGTGAAGCACCTGCATGCCGAGATGCTCAACTGGCAGGAAAAGCTGGAGGAGCTGGAAGCAACCGAAGGAAATCAGAAGGAGCAGCTGCAGCAGCTTGCTGCACAGTTGCGTCAACAGCAGCTGAAGGCCGACAGGCTTAAGCTCAATCTGGAGCAGGTGCAGCAACAGAAAACGCGCGACAACGAGCGTTTGCTGCTACTCTTGGACGACCGCAGCAATATCACCGCAGCCTATATGGCAAACCGTGATAAGGTTAAGGAGCTGCGCGCGGCAGTTGCCGAGCGCGAGGGACAGGATACCCAGGCTAAGAAGCTGTTGGATAGCCTGAAAAAGGAAATTGCCAAATACGGCAGTGCGGTTACCGCCTTGGATAACCAGCTGCAGGATGCCAAAATTACGCTGCAGACCTCGGCCGCACGCACGCAGGATATCAGCAAGGCTATGCACAGCTTGGACCAGGATACACTGCGGCTGCAGGAAGAAATTGCTGCCAACCAAAAAGAGCAGGAGCGCAGACAGCAGGAAATTGCCGACTGCGGTGTGCAAAAACAGAAGCTGCAGCAGCAAAGCGACGAGTTGCTGGCACAGCTGCAACAGATTCTGGGCGGCAAGGATGACTTTGCTCAGGAGCGTGGCAACCTGCTTGATAAACAGCAGGATATTGAAAAAGAGATTGCCGGACTGCGCAAGCAGGTGAATGACAGTGAAGCACAGCTGAAGCAGACAGAGCTGGACCTGGCGCGGCACGAAAGCAATTGCGGCCATATCCGTGAGCAGCTGCAGCAGGATTATCAGCTGGATGAGGCGGCGGCACGCAGTCAGAATTTTGCCGAGCTGCAGGAAATGGACCTTGCGGCGCTGCAAAGACAGGAAAGCCGTCTGACACTGCAGATTGCAGACCTGGGACCGATTAACGCGGCAGCGATTGAAGAATATAACGCAGTGAAGGAGCGCAGCGAATTCCTGTGTAAGCAATATAACGATTTATGTACAGCGAAGGAAAATCTGGAGGCTGTTATCGCTGAAATCAACAGCGGTATGACTAAACGCTTCAAGGAGGCCTTTGCCAAAATCAACGAATACTTTGCGCAATGCTATGTCAAGATATTTGGCGGTGGTACGGCGGTGCTGCGGCTCACCGAGCCGGATAATCTGCTGGATTCCGGTATTGATATCGATGTACAGCCGCCCGGCAAAAAGCTGCAGAGCCTGTATCTGATGAGCGGCGGCGAAAGAGCACTGACGGTTATCGCACTGCTCTTTGCGCTTTTGAGCTATCAGCCATCGCCGTTCTGCATCCTGGACGAAATTGACGCGCCTCTGGATGATGCCAACATTCAGCGTTTTGCCGATTTCCTGCGGGATTATGCAGGAAACACGCAGTTTATCGTGATTACACACCGCAAGGGAACAATGGAATGCGCTGATATCATGTATGGCGTAACTATGGAAGAATCCGGTGTTTCTAAACTATTATCCGTAAAAATAAATGCAAAGGAGAATGAATAATGGGATTTTTTGAGCGTTTAAAGGAAGGCCTTTCTAAAACAAGACGCAATTTTACTGACCGCATTCAGGAGCTTGTAGGCCTGTCTGCTGCGATTGACGATGATTTTCTCGATGAGCTGGAAATGATTCTGTTATCTGCGGACGTGGGCGTAAAAACTACCGAAAAGCTGATCTACGCAGTGCGCAAAGCAGCGAAGAAGAAGGAAATCAGCGGTACCGAGGATGTTATTCCCTTCCTGAAAAAATATATGGCAGAGATGCTGGCAGACAGCGGCCAACGTACACGTATCGGTGCTAAACCGACTGTTATCCTGGTAGTTGGTGTTAATGGCGTAGGCAAAACTACTACCATCGGCAAGCTGGCAAATTACTTCACCCTGTTCAAATACAAGGTTGTTTTGGCAGCAGGCGATACCTTCCGCGCTGCGGCAGGCGAGCAGCTGCAGATTTGGGGCGAGCGTGCGCATTGCGACGTTATCCGCCATGCTGAGGGTGCCGACCCGGCGGCAGTTGTGTTTGATGCTATGAAGGCCGCTATTGCGCGCAAGGCAGATATCCTCTTCATTGATACCGCAGGCCGTTTGCATAACAAGGCTAACCTGATGAACGAGCTGGAAAAAATTCACCGTATTATTAAGCGCGAAATTCCCGAAGCTCCGCATGAAACCTTTCTGGTTCTGGATGCTACCACCGGCCAGAATGCAATCAATCAGGCCAAAGTGTTCATGGAAACTGCTAAGGTTACCGGCGTTGTACTCACAAAGCTTGACGGCACTGCTAAGGGCGGCGTTGTAGTTGCAATTAAGGAAGAGCTGGGACTGCCGGTTAAATGGATCGGCGTAGGCGAAGGCATTATGGACTTCCGCCCCTTTGAGCCGGATAAGTTTGTGGAAGCACTTTTTGACAGCGGCAAATAAGAGGCTGCTTTCAGATAGCAGGCGTTAAGGCCTGGCTTATATTATTATAGTAGAAAATCTCCCGAGCTGCGTTTGGCAGCGTGCGGGAGATTTTTTGTGCTGGCAGAGAAAAAGCCGTGTGCTGAAGCACACGGCGGTGGGAGGATCAAGCTTGTTCAGCCTTAATTTTTTCAACCTGCTCAACAGAAAGCGAAGTACCTTTAGCGACATCTTGTACTGACAAACCCATGCTTAAAAGACGCTTTGCAGTAGCGAGTTTCTCTTCAACTCTGCCTTCGGCTTTGCCCTCAACTCTGCCTTCAGCTTTGCCCTCAACTCTGCCTTCAGCTTTGCCCTCAATTCTGCCCTCAGCTCTGCCTTCGCGCCTCTCATCTAACAAACGTGCTTCTAAAAGCATAAATTCTCGCCTCACTTTCGAATCAAGCTTAAGATAGCTGATTTCATCGTCAATCTGCTTGGTGAAATCGCTATTTACAATATGGTTATTAACATAGTCATAAAAACTTTTGATGTCCTTGGAGATATTGCCGTGGGTACCCTTAGTGTTCAAAATCATGGTAGTTGCTTCATTAGAAAGCTTCAGGTTCAAATCCTCCAGACAATGCTTTTTAAAGGTATAAACATAATTGCCTTTAGCAAAAAAATCAAAGACACAAATAAATATGATATAGGTTGGAGGCAACAAGTCATAATCCTGGCCCTTTTGCAGTAAGTCGATATCCATCAACGCCTGATAATAGCGTGTACGCTTGGGCAGCACATAATTTTTAGTGTTTGGATTTTTGATATTATTGACCTGCATTTCCAAGTTATAATGCGTGTTCTTGTCATCCGCCACGATGATATCCAGACGAATGCCACGACTTGCATAGTCAGGCTCAAGAGATTTTTCAGCCTCGAAGTAGCTGATGTCAGCAATTTTAATCTGCAGTAATTCCTCTAAAAGATGAATGCAGATGCGCTTGCGTGACATAACTTTTTTAAAGATGAAGTCACTTTGAATCGTCAAGTTTTCAAATTTTGTTGCTAAGTTTTTCATATGTTTCCTCCTTTGATTATAGCATAAAGTCAGGCAAAAATATATAAGACAGCAGATATAAAAAAAGCGCCTGCCGAAAGCTCGACAGGCGCTACTGGTCCGCACGACCAGGCAAGAGCTCCGCAAAATTGCGGCTACCCATGCAACTAAGGTTATTATAACATAGAAAAAGAATAAAAACAATAGTTCACAAAATAAAACATTTTTATAGGTTGAAATACGCTGAACTTTTTGTACAAAAGGCAGCTTCTAAGAATATCTTCTGCTTTTTTCTATTTAACCAGATAACGATTCGTGATATACTTATTATGATTTGCAATTTTTGCTAGTGCTATGAGGATAAATTCAAAGCGTAACAAAATATTGTGATGCATGTGCTTTGAATAAATAATTTATTGAGGAGAAAGAGCTTATGATTATAAAATATGCAACTGCGGAAGATATTGCTGCCATTGCCGCGGTGGAGGCAGAATGCTTTCCGCCGGCGGAGGCAGCAACGGAAAAGGAATTTATTGACAGGGTAAAATATTACGGCAATCATTTTTGGCTTATGTATGAGGCTGAAAAGCTGATTGCCTTCGTGGACGGCTTTGTGACGGATGAGCCTGATTTGACGGATGAAATGTACGAGAAGGCAACGCTGCACGATGAAAACGGCGCGTGGCAGATGATTTTCGGTGTCAATACCATTCCTGCTTATCGCAAGCATGGCTATGCCGGCGAGCTGATATGTCGTGCGATTGAGGATGCCAGAAAGCAGGGGAGAAAGGGCCTGGTGCTGACCTGCAAGGATAGGCTTGTTCATTATTATGCTAAATTCGGTTTTACCGATGATGGTGTGTCCGAGAAATCTACGCATGGCAATGCTGTCTGGCACCAGATGAGGCTTACATTTTAATCGGGGGAGCTTAAGGGAATGCTCTAATTTGGCTTGTACATCATGACAATATTGCTGCTGTATATCTAATGTAGAAAAGCTGTGTGTCGAATAAATAAGCAGCTGCGCAAGCAAAAAGCCTGCGCAGTTTTTTCTGTCTGCGTTCTGTAAAGCGCTGTTGATGGCTTAGTTGGCAACGTGTCGACGGACAAAATTTGTCAGAAATGTGAAGAAAAAAGTTTACGCTTTTTTGTATATGTGTTACAATATTTATGTTATAGAATTATGCGACTTTTTTGGATGTGATTGATATAATGCAAAAGGAATTGATTATGCGCTGTTTGCCGACGGCCTTCTGCCATGCTTCAACAGTACTGGTGCTTCCTGACGGCAGCCTGCTGTGCTGCTGGTTCGGCGGTACGCATGAGGGCGAAAGCGACGTGGGTATCTACTTCAGCAGACGCACGGATGCAGGCTGGAGTGAGCCAAAGCTGTTGGTGAACGGGGCGGCGGCGAACTGGAATCCGGTGCTTTTTGCGGGCGCGGACGGAAGATTGCTGCTGTTTTACAAGCAGGGCCAGCAGATTGCCGATTGGCAGACGTGGCTGCTGCAGTCGACGGATAATGGCGAAACCTGGAGCGGACCGCAGGAGCTGGTGCCGGGTGATGTGAGCGGCGGGCGCGGACCTGTACGCAATAAGCCTTTGCGCTTGGCGAGCGGACGTATTCTTGCCGGTGCTTCTACCGAACATGGTATCTGGAAGGCCTTTGCAGATATCAGTGATGATGACGGCGCAAGCTGGCATAAATCCTCTGCAGTGCAGATTGAGGGATTGCAGTATCAGGCAGGCGAAAAGACTGCCGACAGTAATATTGCTGTAAGCCAGCAGTCCTTTTACGGACGCGGCGTAATCCAGCCGAGCCTGTGGCAGAGTGCGGACGGCAGCGTGCATATGCTGCTGCGCAGCAGCGAGGGCTTTGTCTATCGCAGCGATTCTGCGGATGACGGCGAAACCTGGTGCAGTGCCTACGCTTTGAGTCTGCCGAACAATAACAGCGGTCTTGACTTGGTGCGGACTGCCGGCGGTGTACTCTATCTGGTGTGCAATCCTGTTGCTGCCAACTGGGGGCAGCGTTCTCCCTTAAGCCTGTTCAAATCAACAGATGAGGGTGCGAGCTGGCAAAAGCTGCTTGACCTGGAAACAGAGCCTGCGGAATTTTCCTATCCAGCGATTATTGCCGACGGCGAGGGCCTTGTGCTTACCTATACCTATAAGCGTTGCAATATTGCTTGTGTAAGGCTGAGCGCGGATGAACTTGTTACCCTTTAAATTTAAAATATAAGGAGATGTAAAACAATGAAGAAAATTTTAGTTGTGCTGATGGCTATGCTGACCATGGCTGTTATGCTTACCGGCTGCGGCGGCGACAGCAAAAAAGCAGCTTATCCTGCAGACGGAGATATTTCCGTAATTATTCCTAAGGCTCCGGGCGGTGGTACCGATATCTCTGCCAGAGGCCTGATCCAGTTCATGGAAAAAGAGCTGAAGGGCAGCAAATTTGTCCCCGTAAACAAACCCGATGGCGGCGGTGTAACCGGCATGGTAGAGCTGGCTAATGCTAAACCCGACGGCCATACTCTGGGCATGGTTACTGTTGAGCTGGCTATGTTCCCGCATCAGGGCAAATGCAAAAACACCTATAAGGATTATGCAGCTATCTGCGCTCCGATTGCAGCTCCGGCAGCTTTGATTGTGCCGAAGGATGCTCCTTATAACAGTGTAGACGAATTCGTAGCCTTCGCTAAGGCAAACCCCGGCAAGGTGAAGATGGGTAACTCCGGTATCGGCGCTATCTGGCATATTGCAGCACTTTCCTTTGAAGAGGAATTCGGCGTACAATTCAAGCATGTACCGTATCCGAAAGGCTCTGCTGACATTGCTGCTGCTCTGGCAGGCAAGCACATCGACGCAACTTTGGCTGACCCGTCTGTATTCAAGAGCCAGGTAGACGCAGGCAACCTGAAGATTCTGGCTGTTATGGCTGACACCCGTAGCGTAATTTATCCGGATGTTCCGACCTTCAAAGAGCTGGGCCACAACATGACCGTTCGCGCTTGGGCAGCACTGGTTGCTCCTAAGGATACTCCGAAAGAAAAGCTGGAAGCTCTGCGCGCTGCTGCTAAAAAGGTTTGCGAATCCAAGGAATTCAAGGATTATTTCATGAAACAGGGTATCGACCCGACCTGCATTATCGGTGCCGATGCTGATAAGATGATGGCTGAAGACCATGCAATGTATGAAAAATTTCTAAAGAAAGCAAAATAAAATCGCTGTAAGGCGTAAATGAAAATGCCGACGCTGTAACCCGGAAGGATTGCGGACGTCGGCGTTTTTTGTTGTTTGACGTACATTCTGGAAAATAATAAAGTAAATATATTGTTTTGCAAAAAATAAGTTTTCTGATAATAGTTCTTGACAAAATTTTGCGCCAGTGCTAAACTGAAAATGATGCTAATATGAGATATATTGCAAATGAAGTATTTTTAATAAAGTGCACAGCTTTTGCTAAAAGAAGTAAATTTCAGCTTCTGTATAGCTCGAATACAATAGAATATAAGCCTAGTCTGGAAGCTTTGTCCCACGCGGATGAATGCTTTGCAGGGAAGTTTGATGAGATTTCAACGCTGTTCCGCAACTGTAAAAAAGAGTCGATGCATTATTAGGAAAAAAACTAGCCTCTTACAAAGAAATGCAGAGATGATGACTTTAAGCCAGGGTACTGACAGACAGGTGTTTAGTAAAGGTCTACGAGAACGGGCTTTATTAATTATTGGTAGTGGTTTGACTATAATAATAAATTAAGTGTCCTTTTTGCTTGATCTTGTGCTGAACAGAAACGGATATAGCACAGCTTAAGTTAAATTAAGCTGTGTTTTTTATTTTATAACTGTTAAGGACAAGCAAAAAGCGCTTCAGGCAGTGCTGCCGCAAAATCATTGCCGTGAGGGCAGTGACTGCATATTTTGTTATGAGGTCACAAACTGTATTGATGAGTAGCAGTTTGCGGAGTTTTCATATATATATTTGTACGGAGCTTTTCTCTATACAAAGGAGTCAGCAGAAACAGTGGTTGTTTCTGTTCGTTCCTTGCTTTTTGATAAGGGGGAATATATCATGAAGCTAAGTCAAAAAAAGTGGAAGTCACTTATTTCAGGTGTTCTTCTCGCAGCCAGTGCATCGAGCTTTCTCATAGCACCGGTATATGCCGCTGATTATAGCAAGCCTCTCATAGGCACGCTAAAAAAGGACAGCGAGATACTGAGTCCCGATGGTAATACCGTAACAGAAAATGACGGTAAACTTATCTATGATTTCCAAGGAAAGGACCATACCTTTACTATTACCAATAAGGATGGTATTACTGCCTGCAAAGACAGCGTTTATAATAACGTAGGCGCAGACGGCAGCTATGGCACCATTCACATTAATCAGACTAACACTAAGAGAAATGCTTATGTAGGTGTGAATGGCTTTATTGCTAATAAAGGCACTGTTATTGTCAACAGTAATCTGGATATCACTGCAGCCTCGGAATATTCTTCTGTTGGTATTGCGGCAGCCAATAAGGGCAACCTGATTATCAACGGCAACGTAAAGATGCGTAAGGATGATGCAGAAAATCCTTGGGGCATAATTACCAAGAATGTTCACGGTAACGTAGGACCCGGCGGTGGTGCAGCCAGTATGGGCGGCGATGAAAACTATACTGGCGCACGTTGGCAGCCTGCAGGTATTTCCGTTGACTATAGCCGCGGTGATATCACTGTCAACGGTGATGTGGATATTGCTGTACGCGGTACAGCTGTGAAAACCGATGTCTATCAGGCTGACGGTGATGTACCAGCTTATGATTTGGGAACTATTTCTTTGCTGGGTAATTTTATCCGTATCGACACACCATACAGAGAAGAAAACTTTGTTGAAGGCTTCGGCAAATTTATCGAGCCGTACTATGCTCTGGCAAGCTACGGTGGCACGATTAATGTTAACGTAAAGAATCAGGAAGCACAAAACGGCAAGGTAGAAATGGTCGGTAACGTGCTGGCAATGAAGTCCTCTGATGAGGCCGGAAAGGCTATGGTTTATCAAAATGGTCGTCTTAACATCGGCCTGACCACGCAGGATTCATCCTGGAAGGGTGTAATTGACAATGCCGGTACAGCAAAAGCCGGTGAAGTAAATCTGTGGCTGCAGAACGGCGCGCAATGGATTTATGAAAATGCTTCCCGTAAGGATGGCCTTGATGCAAGCAATCTTGCTGATTACAGCAGGCCGTATTACGAAAAATATGACGGTGTTTCTCATATGAGCAGCCTTGTAGGCGGCAAGGATAAGGCATCTGCCGGTATTATTAAGGTAAATGATAACAATCCTATTCATATTGCCAATGCCGAAGGTGTCACTAAGGTATGGTATGAGCATGATGATGCTGCACCGGGTACTATTATCGGCGGTGATATAAAGGTTCTCAATGCTAAAGCAGGCAGCGAGATGATGCTTTATACCGGCAACAACGGCATCAGCAAGGGCTTTGATGACGGTGATACCGCTGCAGAAAAAAATAATGTCAGCGAAGTATTGAATTCTCTGGCACACAAGCTGTGGTACATGGCAGGCGACAGCAACCTTGCAGGCAGCGTATCTATTGCCGAAGGTCTTACTGCTTCCTCCGTAACTATGAAGACCGGCAACATTACCTTTGCCGAGGGTGGCCAGGGATTCTATGACTATACTCCTGAGAAGGACGATAAGACCTATGCAACCGGCCCGATTGTAAAATCCGAAAACATCGGTGAAACACGCGAAAGCGATATCAACGGAGTAGTTTCCGTTAATGTTACCGAAGCTCAGGATGGGGTGTCCGGTAATGCTCCCAGTGCTATGTATGCAGCAGGCGAGGCAGAAGGTCCGCTTGTTGTTGATTTACAGGGCCACACCTTGAAGCTCAATGCCAACAATCAAACTGCTACTTATGTGTCTACGGTTTATGTTGATGAAAACAAGAGCATGGAGATTAAGGATTCCAAAGGGAATGGCGTGCTGAAGGTTTCCGCCGGTCTTGGTGCTGATGGCAATGCTGATACTAAGGCTAAGTATGTCTATGGCATTCGCGTAGGCGAGGGCGGCAACCTTACTGCAAATACCGATGTTGAGATAGACGGAGTTAAATCTAGTGCTACTCAGCGTGCTTATGGTGTATATGTAAGTACCAAAGGCAATGTTGTATTCGAAAAAAACCTGAGCATCAAAAATGTTCAGACCGGCAACAAGGTTGGACCGAACACTGCCGGTATTTATGCAGACAGTTCTTCAAGTGCAGATGCGCCTATTAATATAACTGTTAAAGGCAATCTTAATATTGAAAACGTATTGGGCAGTGCAATCCGTGCATTGAATACTTCAACTATATCTACTGCCGGTGCAACTATTAAAGCAGCCGATATGTCTAACGGTACGGATTATAGCCAATATTATGCTTTGCAGGCCAACAAGGGTACCATTAACCTGAATACAGGAGAAGGCATTACTGCCGGAATTCTGGACGTTACCGGTGACATGAAGGTAACTGATAATAAAGCTTCTGTTATCAATGTCAACATGACCAAGGGTTCTCAATGGACAGGCGCAGTAAGCAATATTCCAGGCAGTACATATAATGCCCCGGCCGGACAGTTTAATTTGACAATGGCAGAGGGCTCCGTTTGGAACCATGAAACAGGTCGTTCAGTAGATACGCTGAAGACAACTTTTGCCGGCAGCAATGTTTCTAAGCTAGATGGTTCAGGTGTAATTTACCAAAATTCCGACAAGAGTTTTACCGTATATGATTATAGCGGTGACACAACTGTTGTTTACGGCCATGATGCCGATAATCCGCAGAACATCACCGGGGGTGACTTCACTGTCAAGACAGCAGCTGATGGCTCGAAGATTACTTTGGTAACCGATAGCCAAGGCATTAATGCCGGCTTTGAAGCTAATGATACTGCAGCAGAAAAGAATAATGTTAAAGAAGTACTGAACAAGTTGGCTAATAAACTGTTCTATACCGGTTACAAAGATGCAAGTCTGGCCGGCGTAGTGAAGATTGCCGATGGTCTGACAGCATCGAGCGTGAGCGCTTCTGTGAAAGCCTCCGGCGATATCACTTTCTCTGACGGCAGCAATGGAACGAAAAAAGCTGGACAGGGTTTCTATGATTATACTCCCGAACAGGAGAAACCCAATTATAAAACAGGCGCTATTACCAAGTCTGAAGATATCAGCCTGAGCCGTGAGCTTGATGAAAGCGGCGTAGCACATGTTTCTGTAACTGAATCGAATGCCGGTAATAATAAATTTGCCAGTGCAATTTATGCAGGTGAGGAAACATCTCTGTCCCAACCGATGACTGTAAATATGTCCGGGAAGGGACTGGCTTTGAATGTTATGCAAACCAGCGGACAGGCAGCAGCTATTTACACAGGCGCTAATACTTATATCAAGGTTATAAATCCGTCTGCTGACCAAAAGCTGACGATTACTGCAAATAATACGGATACCAGAGGCTCTCATGCTATTTACGCTGATGGCAATGCACATCTGAACATTTCCGGTCCGGTAGAAATTACCGATATTGTTACTAAGGGAGATTCTGCAACAGGCATTAATATCCAGGGGCAGAAGAGTGAGATTAATATTGACGGCCCACTAACAATCAGCAATGTCAAGGGCGTTAGAGAACGCGGCGCAGGCATGAATGCAGCGGGTATTCAGGTAACAGGTGACACTTCCACTGTAATAGTCAGTGGTCCGGTAGATATTTCCGGTGTACGCGGTAGCGGTATCAGGCTGACCGGTAAGGATACCAAGGTATCTGTCGGCGGCGGCACTATTACTGCAGCCGAAGACAGTGATAAATCGCATAATTTCTATGCAGTCCGCGTAGATAAAGGCTCGCTGGACATCAACATGAAGGACGGCGCTGCAGGCGATACAACCACTAAGATTACCGGTGATATGTATGCAACCGGCCAATATGGCAAGAAGGTTGTGGAATACACCGGTGGCGAGCTGATTAACTGGAATGATGCAGGCATTCTCAATGTTGCTTTGACCGATAAGGATTCTTTCTGGAAGGGCGTTGCAGCTTATGACATGTATAATGACGACTATGGCAGCGGCGGCAACACCACGCATGATATCGGCCAGTTCAATTTGTATCTGCAAAACGGTGCAACCTGGACTAACGAACAGCAGTCGCATGTGACAACTACGACCATAGCGTCCAAAAATCCTGTATGGACAGGCAGCACGTTGGCAACTTTGCATGGCGGCAAGGATGCAGATAACGCAGGCCTGATTTACCAAAAGGATAACAATCCTATTTCTGTTGTAAATTATAGCGGTCATACCACTGTATTCTATGATCATGATGCTGCTGATCCGAGCAAGATTATTGGCGGCAGCTTCAATATTACCAATGCAGCAGAAGGTTCTGCTATCACCTTTATCACAGATAATAAGGGCATTACCTCCGGCTTTGCAGATGGCGATTCCGGCGATGCTAAGGATAAAGTAGCCAACGTACTGAACAACCTGGCAGGCAAGCTGTTCTACAAGAATTATACTGATGGTCATCTGGCCGGCGTAGTGAAGATTGCCGATGGTCTGACAGCTTCTTCCGCAGCACTGAAGACCGGCGATATTTCCTTCTCTACCGAAGAAACAGGTACCTTTACACCTGGCCAGGGCTACTATGATTATAAGACTAGCAAGCCAGGCAGCCAGATAGCCAAAGAATTTACTACGGCAATTACCGGCGACGCAGCTGCTGATACGGTTTACATAGAAAAAGGCGTATTGAAGGACGATGGTACCTATGTATTTACTGCAGACAGCACAACCATCACACCTGAAAAGCATCTGATTGCCGGTGGTGCATGGCTCCCGCAGATTAGCGCAGCTATTTCCGGCTCCGACGAAAACCGTAATGTTACCATTGATATGAATGGCAACAAGCTGACTGTAGATACAACAACCGATACCCATACAACCGGTATCGCAGCTGTCGGCAAGGGTGTAGTTAACATCAATAATACCGGTGCAATGGCTATTAATGCTACAAGCACTACGAACGGGCAGACAGGTGCGCTGTTCGTTAATGCCGGAGGAACGATTAATATTCACAATGCCGGTGCAGATAATGTACTTACCTTGCGTGCTAGCAGCGCTGCTCCGGCAAATGCTGCAGTTATCAAGAGCATGAACGGTGTAAGCGGCGTTATGTCTGCTATCACTGTTGACGGTCTTGTTGATATTTTGGCTGATAAGAGCAATGCTTCCGGTGCTAACGAAGCAATCAGTGCAGTTGCTTCCAAGGTTGAGATTGGCGGTGGCGTCATCAAGGCTATTAATGGGGCTGAATATGCTATCAGTGCCTATGGCGAATTCGCTTCCAAGAACCGTGGACAGGTCAATGTGAATGTTAAAAAGGATGCCGAAGGCGCTATTATTGGTGCAGGCAGCAATAATGTACAGATGGAAGGCAATGTAAATCTCGGCGGCGGCATGGATAGTGCCGGTGCAAGTGCAGATGTAAGCATTGGCCTGAATACTAAGGAATCCTTCTGGAAGGGTGATGTAAGCAATACTAACGGCAGCAGTGCAGGTATCGTTAACCTTTATATGGGCAACGGTGCATCCTGGACTGGCAATAATCTTTCCGGCAATACAGTTAATGCTAATCTGAATAATGCAACCTGGACCGGCTACAGCAACGGCAATGCTATGCACCTGAAGCTGGATAACTCTATCTGGAATGTAAATGGTGCCAGCCAGCTTGCTTCCTTCTCTGGTAATAATGGCAGCATTATTGTGGCAAACAATGCAGGCGATATCAATGTAGCTGAGTACAGCGGCAATACCAATGTTATTTATAACCATGATGCTGACAATCCGACGAATATTCTCGGCGGCAGCTTTACTATCGGTCAGGCTGATGCCGGCTCCAATATCACGCTCATTACTGATAACCGGGGCATCAATAAAGGCTTTAACGCATATGATAAGGCAGAAGACCAGAATACAGTTAATGAAGTTCTTAACAAGCTGGCACAGAAGCTCTTCTACACCGCTAATGATGGTAAGCTGGCAGGTACTGTCAAGATTGCTTCCGGCCTGACTGCTTCTTCCGCAGCCTTGAAGACCGGCGATATCAGCTTCTCTACTGATGCAACCGGCACGAAGACACCTGGTCAGGGCTTCTATGAATATACTGTAACAGACGATACTGTTATTACTGATCCGATTACCGGTAATCTTGATAAGAAGTATGTAAATATGGGCATCGAAACCGAAAAAGGCATTTACAACTTCACTAAGGATACAGTTATTAATGTAACCAAGGGTGATTACAGCTCCAACCTGAGTGCTATTGAATCCAGCGGCGGACCGATTACGATTAATGCCGACGGACAAAATCTGGACGTAGCCTATCATGTTCTTAAGGGTAGCAATGTTGCACGTGCGGTAGCTACCGGCCTCAGCTATGGAAAGTCCAAAGACATTACTATTAAAGCTAAGAGTCTGAAGCTCAGTACTGATACCGCTGGCTTCAGGGCCCAGGGTGTTTATGCAACCGGCGGTAAGATTACCATTGACGCAGACACCACCATTACTACCTCTGCGCAAACAGAAAGCAATGGTATTTACAGTGGCAGCGGCGGTACTGTTACCATGAACGGCAATCTGGATATTCAAAAGGATAGCAAGGCAGCTAATTACATTGCGCTGAATTCTGACGATAATGGCATTATCAACGTCAATGTTAAGGATGGCAAGGCAGGTGCAGGCATTGTCAAGATTGATGGCGATGTCTACACCAAGTCTGCAGAAACCTATGATTATTGGGAGGATGAAACAACTTCTACATCTTCTACCGTTAATCTGGCATTGCAGGGCAAAGACAGCAGTTGGAACGGCCGCAGCCTCTACGAAGTTACTTCCGGTGATGACTCCACCAGCTATGGTACCTTTAATCTGTGGCTGACAGATGGTGCAACCTGGACAAACGAGAAGAACGGCAAAGAGGTTCCGAGCGGCTTTACCGGCAGCCATGTAACCAACTTTACCGGCGGTGCTGATGCAGCACATGCAGGCAACATCTTCCAAAAAGACGGCAAGAATCTGACTATTGATAAATACAGCGGCAATACCAATATCTTCTACGCACACAGCGACAACGGCGAAGCAGCTGATAACTACGCAGCAGGCGACACCATTATCAAGCATGCGGCAGAAGGCTCTGTAGTATCCATGATTACCGATAACAGCGGTATTGCAATGGATAACGAATACAGTGTAGCTAACGTACTGAACGCATTGGCAGGCAAGCTGACCTACAGCAACTATGTAAATGGCGAAAATAACTTGACCGGTTATGTAAAGATTGCCGACGGCCTGACTGCAAGCAGCAAGGCTATGCAGACCGGCGATATCTCCTTCAGCAGCAAGGACGGCAAGGGCAGCTTAAAGGATGGCTCCATTACTCCGGGTTTTACCTATCCGGAAAACCAGACTCCTGAAAGCAGCAAGCTCAACAACGCTATTACCGGGGATGCCAAGGCTGATTACAACTATAAGAAGAATGGCATTCTGAAGGAAGACGGCTCCTATGTATTCACTCAAGATCCGACTAAGATTGAGACTAAAGAAGGCGCAGCAGTAAATGCAACTGCTAAAGACATCGTAATCGACACCACCAAGGCTAAGCTGGAGCTGAAGGGTGAAACCGGGATCAACGCTGACGGTGCAAACGTTACTGTTAACGGTAATACCGATATCAGCGGCAATGTTGGTATCAACGCTGAAAGCGGCAATGTAACCCTGAACGGCAGCACCAACATTACCGGCGGCAATAATGGCAAGGGTATTGCTATCATCGCAGGCAAAGATGGTAAAGTAGATGTTAACAGCAACAACGGCGCTTTGACTATTAATGGCGATATTAATGCCAACGGCGGCAGCATTACTGTAGACAGCGGCAATGCAAGCAGCACCATCAAAGGTGATGTTAATGCAGCGAACGGCGGCAGCGTAATAATCAACTTGACTGAGAAGAATTCCGAACTGACCGGCGGCTACAATGTTGACAGTGACAGCAGCATTGCTATGAATATTGCTAACGGTGCAACCTGGCATCTGACCGATGGTGAGGAAGCTGCAGGCAATATTTATCAAAATGACAGCAACAGCCTGACTATTGATAATTACAGCGGTGTTACCAACATCATCTATGCTCATGGCGGCGACGGCACCAGCTATGCTGCAGGTGATACTGTTATCAAGCATGCGGAAGCAGGCTCTGTTGTTAATATGATTACCTCTAATCAGGGCGTAACCGATATCAGTGCAGCTTTGAATGCTTTGGCAGGCAAGCTGACCTATTTGAATTATGCAACTGCCAACGGCAGCGAGCGTAATCTGAACGGTTATGTGAAGCTGGCAGGCGGCTTGACCAGTGATAGCGTAACCATGGTAACCGGTGACATCCGCTTCAGTGAAGAAACCGGTAAGGGCAGCGGTACCGATAACATCAAATTTGCCGATGAACCGGACAACCAGACTGCCAAGACCTTTAACTCCACTCTGACAGGCGAAAGACTGAAGGATCTGGAATATGTAATGGGCGGCGTAGTTAAGGACGGCACCTATAAATTTACGGAGAATACTGCAATCAATGTAAGCGGCGAAGGCGCTAAGGGCATGGACTTTGTTAAGGACACTGCTGTTGATGCAAGCGGCAAAACCCTGACTGTCAACGTAACCGAAGCAAGCAAGGGTAATGCAGGTATTTCTCAGGATGTAGATGTAAACAGTACCATTAAGGCTGACAAGCTGGTTATTAAGCTGGACAGCGAAAAGAGCGGCAAGGGCGCGCAGGCTATCCGTCAGGACAAGGGTAATCTGACCATTGATGCCAACGTAGATATTGACGTTAAGGGTGATAACTCCACCATGGGCATTTACAGCCATGCAGGCAGCACCACCGTTAACGGCGATGTTAAGGTAGTGCTGGACGGCAAGCGCGGCGGCTTCAACGAATACGGCGCAGCAGGCATTTATGCACATGCAGGCTACGGCGGAGCAGTTGGCGGTACTGTTAATGTCAACGGTAATGTAGATATCTCCGGCGTAGGCAACGGCCTGTTTGCTAACATCGGCGGCGCAACCATTAATGTTAACGGCGGCAAAATCAATATTGTTGATACCGATAAGAAAAACGGTTACAGCGCGATTTATGCAACCTGCGGTGCCATCAACATGAATACCGTTAAGGACGCTGCAGGCAAGGTAATCGGCGCAGGCAACAATAAGGTTGATATTACCGGTAACGTTGTTGTATCCGTAGGCGCAGTAAACTATGTAGATTGCTGCACCGAAACCGAGGTTAACCTGGGCCTGACCACTAAGGACTCCAAGCTGACCGGTGTTGTATATAACCAGTTCCCCGAAGGCGGCAAAACCGTATCTCAAAGAGGCGACAGCAAGACCTTTACCGGCGCTGCTAACCTGTGGCTGCAGAACGGCGCACTCTGGACCAACGAGCAGCAGGGTGAATTACCGAGCGTATGGGGTGGCGAACAGTTCAAGGGCAGCTTTGTTACCAACCTGGTTGGCGGCACCAATGCTGATAACGCAGGCCAGATTTACCAGAAGGACAGCAACAATCTGACCATTGACACTCTGTCCGGCAGCATCAGGGTTATTTATGACCATGAATTCGAAGATGCAGAAACCCGTGCAGCAGGCGACAAGAAGATTGTTTATAAAGCAGGCAACACTGTAATCAACAATGCTAAGGACGGCAGCCAGGTTATCATGGCAACCGGCTCCAACGGCATTAACACCTTTGATAAGGATTCCGTTGAGGATGCATTCAAGGGACTGGCCAACAAGCTCATCTACAAGGATGCAGAAAAGAACCCCGGCAACCTGAAGGCTGAGCTGCAGCTTGGCGGCGGTCTTACCGGTTCCAATGTAAGCTGGAGCGGCCAGATTGAATGGGACGGCAACAACGGCTCCTACAAGCTGGATTCCGCAGAGCAGAGCATTAAGCTGCTGTACGATGAGGATGCGGTAAGTAAGGATACCCGTGCTGCTATTATGAGCGGTATGGTTGGCTGGCGTAATGCTGCAACCGACACCTACAGAGCTCGTGCCGGTGCATACGGCGAAGATAATCAGGGCGTTTGGGCAAGAACCTGGGGTGGCCAGAATAAATATACCGGCAACAACACTTCCTTCAAGAACAGCTACTGGGCAGGTCAGGTAGGCTACGACAAGACCTTGGCTAACGGCTGGAATGTCGGCGTAGCTTTTGACTACATGACCGGCGATGATTCCTATTATGCAGGCAGCGGCGACACCAAGACCTATACTCTGGGCCTCTACGGCAGTAAGGAAATCAGCAATAACGAATTCATTGATCTGACTGCTAAGGTTGGCAGAGTTTCCAATGATTTCGAAACCAAGGATATTCTTGGCAGAACCGTTAAGGGTGACTACAAGGCGGCTTCAGCTTCTCCGGCCAGTACAGCAAGCGCTTCGGCAGTGAAGCAGCAGGCTACTTCGAGCCTCAGGCACAGCTGACTATCGGCAGACTGGGCAGCAGCGACTTTGACAGCACCGGCACTCTGGAAGGCCATATCTCTCAGGATGCCTTCACCAGCATTGTCGGCAGACTGGGTATCGAAGCAGGTCAGGCAAGCGAGCACGGCAGATACTTTGCCCGTCTGAGCTTGTCCCACGAGTTTGCCGGTAACGTAGATACTCACTTTAGCGACAGCTCCGCAAGCATGACCAGAGAGTTCAACCTTGACGGCACCTGGTGCGACCTGACTGTCGGCGGTACCTATGACCTGAGCGACAAGGTTTCCTTCTACGGTGATGTAACCAAGACCTTGACCGGTGATTACAAGCAGGATTGGAAGGTTAACGCAGGCTTGAGATTCACTTTCTAAAATAATTTTCCTGGCGGGGGCGCTAAGCCCCTGCCAACCATAAAAGCAATCAGTGACAGGAGATAGAAAATAATGGCTGAAGAAATTAAAGATACCGAAGTTAAGGAAGAAACCGCAGAAGTAACCGCTGCAGCAGAAAAGGCAGAAGAAACCCTGGCAATGAAGAAGCTCACCGCTTTAAAGGAATTTGCCGATGCACATGAAATTAGCGGTCTGCAATATCTGCAGATTAACGAGGCAAACCTGCTCGTCAACACCAGACTGCTGGTTGAAGGCCAGACCTTGCCCCTGTTTATCGTGGTAAACAATTCCGTTTACACCTATTTGCAGGCACATCTGGTAACTCTTACCGAGGAAAAGAAGGCTGCAACCTTAAGCTATCTGAACGAGCTGAACAACGAATTCAACATGCTTAAATACAGCATCAATCCGCAGGGCAACGTAATTCTTACCTTCAGTATTCCCGCAGGCGACGATAAATTCGACCCGGCATTGGTATTTGCCCTGGTTGACCAGCTGAAAGCACATCTGGATACGCATTATTCCGCTCTGATGGAAAAAATCTGGAGCAAATAATTTTTTGATTGTTGAGAAGGTATATCGATGATGAGAAACTCTTATAAAAAGAAATTTTGTCTGGCAGCAGCAAGCTCCATAATGGCTATGAGCTTTGCCGGTTATGCTTTTGCTGCCGATGCTACGGCAGATGATGCGGATACTATGGAGTTTACGCTTGACTCTATGGTTGTAACCGCAAGCCGTATCCCAACCAAAATCACCGAAGCTAAGGCCGATATCAGCGTTATTACGCGTAAGGATATCGAGCAGATGCATATGAGCAGCGTGGAAGAGGTACTGCGTACTGTTCCCGGAGTACAGTTCATGAACTACGGCGGCAACGGCGGTATGAACGCCAACATGAGCGGTATCCGTATCAACGGCAGCAAGGAAGTTGTCGTTCTGGTTGACGGTGTCCGTGTGAACGAATTCCAGGGCAGCGATTCCGGCTACTTCTTTGCGGCTTTGACCAATAATACGGATAATATCGAACGCGTTGAAGTACTGCGCGGTGGTGCCGGTACGCTTTACGGCAGCGGTGCTAAGGGCGGTGTT
>OHPV01000402.1_pt1 | contig 29963 bp, 24 predicted proteins | sample 1577781 | NCBI WGS metagenome assembly OHPV01 (sample SAMEA3879518, study PRJEB24766) | human gut metagenome | biome: human-associated habitat; feature: feces | place: USA | collected 1985/1987 | reverse complement strand
TGTGCGGGATGGGACCGCCGGGATGCTATTGGGGATATAGCTTCTGATGCTTCTGTCAGTTCTGCTTTCACTACAGATTCTTCTGCCTCTACTGCTTTGGATGTGGTGCAGAGAGAATTGAAATATCTTGGATTATGGAAGTTTGCAGGGGCGGTGATGTATGTGCTGCATGAGGCATTGGGATTATCTGAAGAGAAGATGATAGCTCCAATGGATGAAAAGCGAGGAAAGTTGTTGCTGGCAGAGATTCTTGAGGGTGGCAACTTCGGTAGGCACTTTACCAAATATGCTGGGTTTACGCATCAGAGCATGGGGAAGAAGTATTTCCTGAAGATATGGAGAAATATGCACTTCGTGCGATATTATCCTGCTGAGGCTTTAAGTGAGCCTATCTTCAGAACTTGGCACTTTTTCTGGAGGGTAAAGAATAAGAAATAATAGATTTCAAAAACTGCGGTATTCCTATAAAAGTGTGATAATTTCTATCACCCTCAGGGGAGAGGGATGTAACCGCCCTCCGGTGCTCAGAACCGCTACGCTCTAAGGTTGGCGGACCATCAAAGGTCTTCGCCATGTTATGCGGGATGGGACCGCCTGGGGGATAACAGTTTACAGTTAATAGTTTATAGTTTACAGGTTTTTGTGGTAATTTGCTGATGAGTTGCAGATTTCTTTCGATTTTCTTGGTGGTTTCGAGGAAAAAGTGTAATTTTGCGGTTAGATATTAATAAAAAGAATTATTATGGCACAGGTAGCAACAATGAATCAAGCTCAATTGCAAATCCTCGATATGCTGTCATTTATCAAGACTCCTGAGGCTTTGCGAGATTTGAATAAGGTAATCTCTGATTATTTTGTTCAGATGGCTGATGCAGAATTAGATAGAATGTGGGATGAAGGAACCTTGAATGAAGAACGTATCGAGAGTTTCCGGCATCTCCATGAACGTACTCCATACAATAAACCAATATTATAATCTTTAGGTTATGAATATTGTATTGGATACAAATAGTTTGATTATGTCAATCGCCCCTAGAAGTCCGTATCGTAAGGTGTGGAATGCTTTTCTTAGAGGCGATTATAACCTTTGTGTGTCCAATGAAATAATAGAGGAGTATTCAGAGGTTTTATCTCGTAATATATCCCCTCAAGTTTCTGAGGCCATAGTTTATGCTATATTGACTAGACCCAATATAATTCGCAAAGATCCTCATTATACTTTTGCTTTAATTGAGGCAGATAAAGATGACAATAAGTTTGTAGATTGTGCCATTGCTGCAAATGCAAAGTGTATTGTTACAGAAGACAAGCACTTTAAGATCCTGGAAAATATTCCTTTTCCCAAAGTGGAGGTTATAGGTATAGAGGATTTTAAATGTTATTTGGATAAGTGGATATAGGTTTATGTACTGGTTTTGTATATCACCATTACATGTAAGGTGCTAGATAAAAATCCTGAGCGTTGGCTTTGTTATGTGTTGAAGCATATAGATTCTACGCCTGAGGATAAGTATTATACTCTTCTTCCTGAGTTCTGGGAAGATGAGGAACAATAAAAATGAATTTAATGTTTAGTCAAATTAAGTTATAACCTCCATTAGCTTGTGCTGATGGAGGGCTAAATTGCGTATTCTTGTTTCAAAATTAGGAAAATGATGTCGCCGTGCAAAGATACAACATTTTTTTGAGCTATGCAATACGGAGTTGAGCGGATACTTACGTTGTGCACCATATTAATTAATGCATTTTTCCTCATTCGAGTGGCGACAAGCGCAGAGCGATACTGCGGTGGGGAGCAAATATAATTTTTTTCAAAAAACTGATAGGTGTAACTACTTGTAATATAGTGGGGACGCTGTATTGGTGATATACACCAACTACTTGAATGAACTTGTAGAGCAAATTGAAAGCAAGCAATGAAAGAAATCAAGCTTTTTGATTACCAAGAGGATATGAAGGAACGGATTGAGAAGGCGTTGCGCCTTCATCGGTCCGTGATGGCACAAATGCCAACGGGTACGGGAAAAACGGTTCTACTCGCTTCGGTCGTAGAATCGTTTTTGAGGGAACATTCCAATTGCAATGTTTGGATTGTTGCCCATAGAAGGGAACTGGTTTCTCAGATTCGAGAAACTATTCAAAGAGTTTTTTCGAAAACCCCATCCCTTCTTTATAAGGATTTTTCGAACCACCCTGTCAATTCTTCGAAAATCACCCCGTCCCTCTTTACCCTTAAAGAGGGCTCCACCTCTCACCCCGCCCCTCTCACCCTCAGGGGAGAGGGAGGAAACCGCCCTACTCGGTGCTCGGAACCGCTTCGCTCTAAGGTTGGCGGACCATCAAAGGTCTCGCCAGATTGTGCGGGATGGGACCGCCTGGGTGCTGCTTGTTTGCGGGCTGCTGATGGGCTTGCTCCTATACAAGTATTGGTGAATGTGGACATCTTCTCGGAGGGATTTGACTGCCCGGATGTGGAGTTTGTACAGTTGGCTCGACCTACATTGTCGCTTGCCAAGTATCTGCAGATGGTGGGACGTGGATTGCGAGTGGCTAAGGGAAAGAAGAACTGCGTAATTATAGATAATGTAGGACTATATCGGGTGTTCGGGTTGCCTTCGCAAGTATGGAACTGGAATGCTATGTTCGAGGGAAAGCTGAAAGTTGGCAAGAGAAAGGAGACTCCGAAGGATAGAGAGTTTTTCCTGATGAACGAGAAGCAAGACGATATTCAGATTCATCCAGACTCAGAAATGATGATGGTGATGAGCCATGAAGAATTGCTCCAGACGCTGCATTATCGAGAGTTTGTGGACAGTAGAGGGGAGTTTGCCATCATCAAGCTGCCTGATGGAAAGATGACGGTAGTGAACCGACAAGGAGAACAAGTCTTGGAGCCAGGCGATTACTATGACATGAAACTGTTGGATGGCAACATCCTGTTCTATCGACCTCGCAGAAAGGCGAAATGCTATTATGACCTGTTGGCAAAAGCTGTCATCGACGATGGCACTAACGTAGCAGAAGCTCCCCATGTTGTCAACATAAAAGGATGGGAATTTATTGAATATAACGACATCTTCATGTCTCGAACCCAAGAAGATTTTTCTCTGCCCTATCATCCTTCACAATATGATTTTCTGAATTATGGCTATTATATGATATTCAGATTCAGACCTTCTGCTCCCGGTTGTCAGGTATGGTACTATTGTGAGGGTGATGAAGGGAAGATGCGCATGAGCAATGAAGAGAGCAGAAATGTGTGTTTCCTGCGTAATGATTACGAACATGTGTATTGGTTATGTGCAGTCCTGTATGGTGAACGTATCGTTGTCATGGACAGCAAAGAGGACTACTACCTGGTGGATTCAAATTTGAAGAAGACTTATATAGGATGCAATCATCCAAAGAATGAAAATGAAGATTTGAATTTTGTGATGCCTCGCCTTGGCATGAAATACTATCATGAGGCGATGTTGCAAAAGAAGGAAATGGAAGAAAACGAGATGCTTCTTTTGCATGAGAAGTCGGAGGCAGGGCATGTGGAATTGTATCAGGCAGGAAAGAAATGGGGCGTGAAGGTAGATGGTAAAGTTATCGTTCCACCCCTCTACTGCAGTATAGCGCAACCTGTTGGTGCCTATTGCGCCTTTGAAGAGATTCCCAGACATTGGGGTGTTATGACATTGAAAGGAAAAGTGATTGTTGATGCCAAATATGAGAAGGTGGAGATTCGTGACAATGGAATCGCCGTGGTAACAGGCATCACGGGAAAAACACAGACAATCAATCTTTTAAAGGTAAAAGAGTAAAAAGAGTAAAAAAGTAAAAGAGTAAACAGGCCGATGTGAACAAGCGTTCATGTCGGTCTGTTTTTTGTTTATGTAAATCAGGAAATAAAAAAGCGGAGCGTGATTTCACAACCACACTCCGCGCAAACTTAAACAACCAATAAAAGAAATAGATTGATCGTTCAATTGTTATATCTGATGAAGAGTAGCTCTTGTTAGAGCTTTGTGTTTTTTATCTGTCAGAAATATGTCTTATCTATTTTGAAGACATTGCTGATTAGCGGAGGAACAGAAGTTCACGATACTTAGGCAAGGTCCAGAGCTCATCGGCTACAGTCAACTCCAACTTGTCAATCTGATAACGGATCTCCTCCATCTTTGGAGCTACCGTGTCATGATAAGCAATTGCCTTATCGTGCTCATTCTCAATCTTGTTGGCTACCTTGCGGGCATTTACCAACTCCTCAACACCGGTCTCGATAATCTGAGTGCGCTCGGCAATCTTCTTGATGATATTGATGTTGCGGGCAGTCAACTTCTTGCCTTCCTCGTCACCGAAGATATCAATCATGTTCTCCACATTCTTAGCCAACTGGCTCTGATAGTGAGTAGCCACAGGGATGATGTGGTTCATGCTCAAGTCACCCATTACACGAGCCTCAATCTGAATCTTCTTGGTGTAGGTCTCCCATTTCACCTCGTTGCGGGCTTCCAACTCGTTCTTCTTCATGACGCCCATATCCTCGAACATCTTGATAGATGCAGGGTCGAGATAACGCTCGAAAATCTTAGGACAGCTCTTCTCGCAGTCCAGACCACGCTTAGCAGCTTCCTCTACCCACTCATCTGAGTAACCATTGCCGTCGAAACGGATTGGCTTGCAGGTCTTCAAATCCTGACGAACGATGTCGATGATGGCAGATGTCTTGTCCTCACCCTTGGCAATCAACTCATCCACACGCTTCTTGAAGTCGGTCAAAGCCTCGGCTACGGCTGTGTTCAATACAATCATTGCTGATGCACAGTTAGCCTCAGAACCTACGGCACGGAACTCGAAACGGTTACCGGTGAAGGCGAATGGTGATGTACGGTTACGGTCGGTGTTATCAATCATCAACTCTGGAATCTCAGGGATATCCAACTTCATGCCCTGCTTGCCAGCTACGGTGAAGAGATCCTTCTTGTCGGCTTTCTCAATGTGCTCGAGAAGGTCGGTCAACTGCTTGCCGAGGAATGAAGAGATGATTGCTGGAGGTGCCTCGTTGGCGCCCAGACGATGCGCATTGGTTGCACTCATGATAGATGCCTTGAGCAAACCGTTGTGCTTGTATACACCCATCAAAGTCTCTGTGATGAAGACTACGAAACGGAGGTTATCCTCTGGTGTCTTGCCAGGACCATGGAGCAGGATGCCGGTATCTGTAGCGAGACTCCAGTTGTTGTGCTTACCGGAACCGTTGATGCCTGCGAATGGCTTCTCATGGAGAAGTACGCGGAAACCGTGATGGCGAGCTACCTTCTTCATCAAGCTCATCAAGAGCATGTTGTGGTCAACGGCAAGGTTGGTCTCCTCGAAGATAGGTGCCAACTCAAACTGGTTTGGTGCTACCTCGTTGTGACGGGTCTTGCAAGGAATACCGAGTTCAAGAGCCTGGATTTCCAAATCCTTCATGAATGCCTGAACACGCTCTGGGATGGCTCCGAAGTAGTGGTCGTCCATCTGCTGGTTCTTTGCCGAATCATGACCCATCAGGGTGCGGCCTGTCAGCATCAGGTCAGGACGTGCTGCATACAAGCTTTCATCTACCAGGAAGTACTCCTGCTCCCAACCGAGATTGGAAATAACTTTCTTGACATCTGGGTTGAAGTAGTGGCAAACCTCTGTTGCTGCTACGTTTACAGCGTGCAATGAACGGAGCAATGGAGCTTTATAGTCGAGTGCCTCACCTGTGTAAGAGATGAAGACGGTAGGGATACAGAGTGTATCGTCGATGATGAATACAGGAGATGTTGGATCCCATGCAGAATAACCGCGTGCCTCGAAGGTAGAGCGGATACCGCCAGATGGGAAAGATGATGCATCAGGCTCCTGCTGAACGAGCAACTTGCCTGAAAATTCCTCAATCATACCACCCTTGCCATCATGCTCGATGAAGGCATCGTGCTTCTCGGCAGTACCTTCTGTCAATGGCTGGAACCAGTGGGTGTAGTGGGTTACGCCATTCTCGTCAGCCCACTGCTTGATGCCTTTGGCTACGGCGTTGGCGATGTTACGGTCGAGACGTGCTCCGTTGTCGATGACGTCTACCAGTTTCTCATAGACATCTGCAGGGAGATACTTGTACATCTTCTGTCGGTTGAATACCTTCTTTCCGAAGAATTCACTTGGTCGCTCGCTAGGAGCGGTTACCTCAACAGGCTTTCTCTTGGAAGCCTCTGAAACAGCTTCAAATCTTAAGTTGCTCATACCTTATATTTTTAAATGTTTAATGTTCAATGTTAAGTGTTGAATTATTTTCCCAGCCATTTGGCAATTCTCTCCATGGCTTCCTTGCAGTCCTCATGCTCGCCGAAGGCGGTGAGTCGGATGTAGCCTTCGCCCGATGGACCGAAGCCGACACCTGGAGTGCAGACTACGCTGGCACCATAAAGCATCTCTTCGAAGAATTTCCAGCTAGGTGTATTGTTTGGCGTCTTCACCCAGAGATAAGGTGCATTCTCGCCACCATATACTCTCATTCCGAGTTTCTGAAGTTCCGCTCTCATAAAGTGGGCATTCTCCATATAGTAATTGATGGTTGCCTTCACCTGTTCCTTACCCTCAGGGGTATAGATGGCTTCGGCAGCACGCTGGCTGATATAGCTTGTACCATTAAACTTGGTGCACTGGCGGCGGTCCCAGATAGGATTCAATGCCACTTCCTCACCTGTCAATGTCTTTGCCTTCAACTCTTTAGGAACGATGGTGTAACCACAACGCACACCGGTGAATCCGGCAGTCTTCGAATAACTGTGGAATTCTATCGCTACCTTTCTGGCTCCACGAATCTCGTAGATAGAATGAGGAATTGATGGGTCGGTGATATATGCCTCGTAGGCTGCATCATAGAGGATGATGCTCTCGTTCTTGATAGCATAGTTTACCCATTTTCTGAGTTCTTCTTTCGAGATGACCGTACCCGTAGGGTTGTTTGGATAACAGAGATAAATCATGTCCACACGGTGGTCTGGAATCTGAGGGATGAAGTCGTCGCTCTCATCGCAAGGCATGTAGGTTACATTGCTCCACTTGCCATTCTCGAAGATTCCCGCTCTACCTATCATCACGTTAGAATCTATATAAACCGGATAAATCGGGTCGGTAACACCGATGTTGTTATCCCATCTCAAAATCTCCTGGATATTTCCCGTATCGCTCTTGGCTCCATCGTTTACGAATACCTCGTTGGCGTCAAGATGAATGCCACGTGGCAGAAAGTCGTTCTTGATGATAGCCTCTCGGAGGAAGTCGTAGCCTCGCTCCGGACCGTAGCCTCTGAAAGAAGCCTGCTCAGCCATCTCGTCTACAGCCTTGTGCATCGCCTTGATGACGGCAGGGCAGAGAGGCTGGGTTACGTCACCGATGCCCAGACTGATTACACGCTGCTTGGGATGTGCAATCTTGTAGGCGTTCACCTTCTTTGCGATGTCGGCAAACAAGTAGTTGTTGGCCAACTTCAGGAAATGTTCATTAACTAATGCCATATTTTGTTTCTCCTTTTATTTGTGGTCATTATCGACCATTTGTTATTTAAGTTTGCTCTTATTTATAATTCAATTTCTCCTTCAAAGGCGAATGCTGCAGGCCCTGTCATGTAAACATGATCATCAGCCTCGCTATATTCTATTTCCAGCGTTCCGCCATCCATCACGATACTGCTTTTTCTGCCGGTACGCTTGGTAAGGGCTGCGGCTACGGCTGTGGCACAGGCTCCTGTTCCGCAAGCCATTGTTATTCCGCTTCCCCTTTCCCAAACTCGTGTCCTTATGATGTCTGTATCAGTTACTTGTGCAAATTCTATGTTGCATCTCTGGGGAAATGCCTTGTCTCTTTCTAGGATTTTACCATAGTGGGCGATGTCGATGGTGTCGATGTCATCCACGAAGGTAACGAAATGCGGATTACCCATGCAAACATAGGTGCCTTCAAATTTTCTGCCGTCAGCTTCGAGCACCGAAGGGCCTATGAATTGCTCGGGATTTTCAAGTTTGGGTTTCAGCATGTCTACTGTTACCGATTCCACAACTTCTTTATTATCCTGAAGATGAAGTTTCAATATCTTGATACCCGAAAGTGTTTCCAGTCGGATGGTGTCCTTTCGGGTCAATCCTTTTTCGTAAAGATACTTACCGATGCATCGGCTTGCATTGCCGCACATCATCGCTTCTGAACCATCGGCGTTGAAGATGCGCATCGAATAATCTGCTCTTCTGCCGTCGTGCGGCTTTCCGATGAGAACCAGTCCGTCGCTTCCTATGCCCGTGTGATAAGCACTCCAGACAATGGCCGCCTTCTCTGGGTCAGGGATGTCGTATTGTTGGGTATCTACATATATATAATCGTTACCCGCTCCCTGCATCTTTGTAAAATGAACTGTTTCTTTCATCTGCATTGTTCTTTATGTTTGAATACTCTTCTTTTATCTCTCATGTCTTATCTCTTGTGAGATTTGACTTTTTGCTAGTCTTTCGAATATTTCGATGACTATTTGTTTGATTTCGGTTGCAAAGGTACGACGATTTGTTGAGATATGCAAGAAAATAAATACAGAAATCTTGATTATTTTTCGCAATCTTACAATTTGTGTTATAAAAATGCTTTCTGCCTTACAAATTGTAAGGAGAATATGATAAGCCTTGATAAATTTAAAATGTTCGACAAAAAGCAAAAGCGAAATGCTTGTCTTTTCTTTAAAATACTGACAAAATGTATTAATTTTGCAGCCGAAAACGAACATAATGTAAAAGAATGGCTTAATTTGGATAACAACCAATAAGAGTCCGTTTTCGAAAAGAGACAATCAATAGAAGTATTGACACATTATTAATTATTAAAGGATTATGAAGAAGATTGAGGCAATTATCCGCAAGTCTAGATTCGAGGATGTCAAGAAGGCGCTTTTAGCAGCAGACATCGAGTGGTTCTCTTATTATAATGTAAGAGGAGAGGGAAAAATGCGCCAGGCTCGCATTTATCGTGGTGTGATGTATGATACCAGCAGCATCGAGCGTGTGCTTCTGAATATTGTGGTTCGTGACAAGAACGTGGAACCAACCATCGCCGCCATCCAGGGGGCTGCCCAGACCGGTGAAGTAGGAGACGGCAGAATCTTCGTGATTCCTGTACTCGATACGGTAAGAATCAGAACCGGCGAACGTGGCGACATTGCATTGTATAACGCAGAGAAAGAGGAATAATTTAAAATGTTGAATGTTAAGTGTTGAATGTTGAATTAGGCATTCTTACTTATCTTTAATAAATATTATTTAGTATTCTAATTTAACTATAAGATATAAGTATGAGCAGTTTATTATTAACTACACTTGATACGGGTAACACAGCGTGGATGATCATGGCAACCATCTTGGTGCTTTTGATGTCAATCCCGGGTATAGCACTTTTTTATGGTGGTTTGGTGCGCCAGAAGAATATTCTCAGCATCCTGATGCAGACGGTTTTCATCGTGGCAGTAGTCAGTCTGATATGGGTAGCCTTCGGTTATTCCTGGGCTTTCTCTACAGAATATGCCGATTCGGGCAATCCTCTGGCTTGCGTCATCGGTGGTTTCGATAAATGTTTCCTCCACGGCATCGGCTTGGATGCCATCATGCCTACAGGCATTCCGGAACTCACCTTTGCAATGTTCCAGTGCATGTTCGCCCTGATTACTCCAGCCTTGATTCTCGGTGCTTTTGCCGAGCGCGTTAAGTTCAGCGGTTATGTACTTTTCACCATCCTCTGGGTTATCATCGCTTATCTTCCAATGGCCCACTGGGTATGGGGTGGCGGTTTCCTGCAGGAGATGGGAGCCATCGACTTTGCGGGTGGTACCGTAGTTCATATCAATGCCGGTGTAGCCGCTCTGGTCATGGCACTCTGTGTAGGCAAGCGTGATGATTACCGTGCAGGTCATCCTATCACACCTCACAACATCACCTTCGTGTTCATGGGTATGTCATTCCTCTGGTTGGGATGGTTCGGTTTCAATGCCGGTAGTGGTCTGGCAGCCGATGGTCTGGCTGCCAACGCCTTCCTCGTAACCCATATCGCAACAGCTGCGGCAGCCACCACCTGGATGCTCATCGACTGGATTGTGAACAAGAAGCCAACTACGGTAGGTGCTTGTACCGGTGCTGTGGCCGGACTGGTAGCCATCACTCCTGCAGCCGGCAGTACCGATATTTTCGGAGCTTTCTGCATCGGTATCATTTCCACCATCGTCTGCTTCTTCATGGTAGCGGTAGTAAAGGAGAAGTTCAAGTATGATGATGCTCTCGATGCCTTTGGTGTTCATGGTATGGGTGGTATTCTGGGATCTATCCTCACCGGTGTTTTCGCCACTCAGTATGTAACAGGAGCCGAAGGTGTACAGGGTGCCCTCTATGGCGACTGGCATCAGCTCTGGATTCAGGTTGTAGCCACCGTGGTAAGCATCATCTACAGCGTTGTAGTTACCTACATTATCTTCAAGGTAGTAGATAAGAGTGTAGGTGTACGTGTTGACAAGCGAGTAGAGGAGGAAGGTCTCGACATCTACGAGCATGGTGAGAGTGCTTATAGCAACTAATTGCGAAATTCGATTATCAGCATAAAATTTAGGTCAATGGTGTTTCATTTTGAGGAATGAAACACCATTTTTTTACGATAAATCCTCAACTTGCACAATGAAAATGCCTCAACTTGCACAATGAAAATGCCACAACTTGCATAATTTAACGTTTAAAATGCTAATATTCAGTAACTTTTGATTATCTTTGCAGCGGTGCTTAAAAAATATGATTATGAAGAAATATAAGGCAAGAATAGCAGATAAAATGTTAAGTCGGAGACTTTTGGGGAGTGGTGCCGTTTTGATACAAGGCCCCAAATGGTGTGGAAAGACGACAACTGCAGAACAGCAAGCAAAGAGCGTTGTGTATATGGATGATCCTGAATACATGGCGCAGAATGTGGAACTTGCAAATCTTTCTCCCAAAAAGTTGCTTTCAGGAGAAGTGCCTCGTCTTATTGATGAATGGCAATTAGCCCCGCAACTTTGGGATGCTGCCCGTTTTGAGGTAGATCATAGGGGTGAACTAGGGCAATTCATCTTTACTGGTTCTGCAGTCCCTGTTGATACAAGCAAAATTCACCATCCAGGGACTGGTCGATTTGCATGGTTGACAATGAGAACAATGAGTCTTTCTGAATCTGGCGATTCTACAAATGAAGTCAGTCTTGAAGAATTGTTTGCCAATCCCGTAGCAGATGTTTTTGCAACTAATCCTCTCAATATTGATTCTTTGGCATGGTTGATATGTCGGGGTGGTTGGCCAAAGGCAACGATGGTTAGTAAGGAGGTAGCACTTGATATGGCATATAGATATTATGAAGCCGTGGTGCACTCTGACATTTCTCGTGTAGATAATGTGAGCCGTGATCCGGAAAGAGCAAAAAGAATATTGCGTTCTCTAGCAAGAAACCAATGTGCTCAGATAACGATAAATACGATCTGTGCTGATTTGGAGAATAATGATGTTGTAGCCACCAATCGCAATACGGTGGCTTCCTATATAGAAGCATTGAAGAAAATTTTCGTATTGGAAGATTCCTTGGCATGGAATCCAAATTTGCGAAGTAAAACGGCTATTCGCACTTCGGATACCCGATATTTTTCTGATCCTTCTATTGGTGTTGCGGCTTTAGGTATAGGTCCAAATGATTTGGTGAATGATCTCAGTACGATGGGTTTGTTCTTTGAATCAATGTGTATCAGAGACTTGCGTGTTTATGCCGATGCTATTGATGGAACAGTGTATCATTATCGTGATGGTAATGGTTTGGAGTGTGATGCTGTAGTTCATTTGCGTAATGGGAATTATGGACTGATAGAAGTTAAATTGGGTGGTGAGAAGAACATCGAAGAAGGAGCAAAGAATCTAAAGCTCTTGGCTTCTAAAATCGATGATACGAAAATGAAATCCCCATCTTTCCTTATGGTTCTGACAGGTACATCTCGTTATGCAGTTCGTAGACCTGATGGTGTGTACGTTGTGCCAATTGGTTGTTTGAAAGATTAATCAAAATACAGAATCTTTGCACTCTAGCACCTTGACTGTATGTTTAGTACGGTCGAGGTGTTATCTTTATATAATAAGGTGTAAACCTGTTTTTTACGATGATCTCCTTCTTCTTCTTTCTTTTGGGATAATTTGGGGAAAGTAATCAATTTGCAGTTGGTCTGTGAACGCTGAAGGTTGATGCAGTTTTGTCGGTGTAAATGTCGGTGTAAATGTCGGTGTAAAATGTCGGTACAAATATTGTTTTGGCGGTAATGTGGCGGTAATGCCGATGTAAATGTCGGAGAAAAATGTCGGAGACATGTCGGTAATATGTCGGAAAGGAAAACACTTGAAAACCAATATATTATCGTTTTATGTGAAGTTGGTTACCGACAATAAATGTCGGAGACTTTGTCGGTAACCGTGTCGGAGACTTTAAGAACGGAGAAATGATTTGGCGGTAATGAAAATAACAGGTATTATAAGGTATGAAGGCAAAGATAATGTCGGTGTTTGGGTGATACTCGAACAAGGAAATACTAATTCTTAATAGTGTTCGATATGAAGCAAAATAATAATGAACAAATCGTCTTCGATATGTTCGAAGAGGTTGCAACCGAAAGCATCGCTGAGGCTCGGAATGCATACCCCTATGAAGAAATTGATGGGTGCTATCAGGAGGCGAAAGAGATTGCAAGGGTTGTAAAAGATAAACTTGAATGTTTTAAAAATAGTGTAGAATGAATTTATTAGCTAATAGTTTCAGATAGGTTCTAAGGTCTTTTAAAGTAACGACTCATGCTCATAGGGGTGCTGAGTAGCTACTATTGCACTGTCAATTTATAAATAATCATAATTTAGCACGAAACTTTTGCTATTGTCGAAGTTATGACGTATCTTTGTAGATTAATATCAGAACTATCCAACTATGGACAGAGATATAAACAGATTAAAAGTTGTAATCGCAGAGAAAATGCGAACCAACAAATGGTTAGCCCAACAATTGGGCAAAGATTCTGGCACTGTGTCTAAGGTGTACTAACACCATGCACCCCAATTTGTAAACTTTCGTAGAGATTGCTAAATGTTTAGACATGGATGTGAAGGATTTACTGTTGTCAATAAAATGATTATTAAGAATGATAAAAACAACAACTTTTCCCAAATGCGCACTTAGCCTTTTCTCATCTGCAGGAATAGGAGAATTGGGAGTCAAAGCTTGCGGTATAAACATACTCCTTAGCAACGAACTGCTAAAGGAGAGATGTTCTTTATATCATGAGAATTACCCCGATACAGAAAATATTTGTGGGGACATCTGGAAATTACAAGATAAAATAGTTGAAGAATGGGTAAAGAAAAATGTTGGGCAGCCCTATTTAGTGTACGCAACGCCCCCTTGTCAAGGCATGTCTTTTAACAGCGTTGGAAGATTGCAATTTGAAATTAGAGCAGGTAAACGTCCAAAAGAAGACCCAAGAAATCGTCTTATAATACCAACAATAAATATTATAAAAAAAATTAAGCCAAAATGGATTTTGCTAGAAAATGTCCCAGACATGCAGCTCACAATTATTCGCACAGAGAATAATGAGTATAAAAATATAATAGAATATATCAAAGAAGAACTTGGCTTAGATTACGTAGGAAAAGCTGAAGTCGTTAATTGTGCAGACTATGGTATCCCGCAAACTCGCACTAGATTAATTACAATTTTCACAAATTCAGAAATGGGAAAACAATACTATAGTAAGCATCAGTCGTTTCTCCCAACCAAAACCCATTCTAAAGATGGTGGAAATGGGTTAAAAAAATGGGTTTCACTTAAAGATGCGATAGGTAATCTACCGCAACTTTCTGCAGAAAATGGGAAAAACTCTTGCTCAGCTATACCATGGCATATTGTTCCCATTATGAAGAAAGAAAAATTTTGGTGGGTCAAAAATACGCCATACAATGAAACGGCTTACAACAACCAATGCACAGAATGTGGGTATCAAAATACACCTCGCCATGGAATGTGCATGAAAGATGGAATACATCAGTCAAAAAAAGACACACCGATTTATTGTGCAAAATGCGGAGCCTTATTACCTCGTCCATCAATGATTGATCGAAAGACAGGAATAAGAAGAAGAATTAAAGGATTTGACAGTGCATACAGAAGAATGGTTTGGGAAATGCCATCCCCCACACTGACACAGAATTTCCAGTATGAAGCATCTGACAAGAAATTGCATCCAGACCAAAATCGTACATTATCCGTCTACGAAGCACTTAAATTACAAACGATAGCTGAGTATAAATACAAATTATCAGTAAACAACAAGCCTATCACAAGGAACTTATGCTGTCAGATTATAGGAGAAAGTGTACCTCCTCGCTTAATAGAGTTAATCTGCTCAAATATCCTTGCCATAGATAAAGGAGATATACAATGACAAAAATAGAAGGTAAAAAGTCATACAAAATGGTCAGTTTGTTTGCTGGCATTGGCGGCTTTGAGTTAGCTTTTCGTTCCATTGGAGTTGAAACAACTCTAATGTGCGAAATTGATGCCGTTGCCAAACATGTCCTTTCAACAAATATTCCCAACGTACCCATCGTTGAAGATGTATGTACATTAGATAGTATTCCTAATGACACGGATATTCTATGTGCAGGATTTCCATGTCAAGATCTAAGTTCGGTAGGAGGAAAAAAAGGATTAGCAGGAACACGTTCTTCACTAGTGAAAGAAGTTTTTAGAATCTTACGAAGTCAAAAAACAGAATGGGTTGTTTTTGAAAATGTTTCTTTCATGTTGAGTTTAAATAATGGTGAAGCTATCCACACTATTGTTGAAGAATTAGAAGAGCTTGGCTATAATTGGGCTTATAGAACACTTGATTCTATATCTTTTGTTCCTCAACATCGTTGTAGAGTATTCGTTATAGCGTCTCTTCATTACGACCCAAGAAATGTCATATTAAGTGATGAAATCAAAGAAGATATAGGAAAAGTCAGTTATACAGATTTTAAAAAGCCTATAGGATTCTATTGGACTGAAGGAAAATATGCTTTAGGAATGATCAATGATGGCATACCTACATTAAAAGCAGGATCAACAATTGGCATTCCGTCCCCGCCTGCGATTGTTTTTCCAAATGGAGAAGTGTCCATGCCTGATATTCGAGATGCAGAGCGTCTTCAAGGTTTTCCTCCTGATTGGACTTTACCAGCACAAGACATTAGTAAACCATCAATAAGATGGCGTTTAGTGGGAAATGCAGTAACTGTAGATACGGTTGCGTGGATAGCAAGGAAAATCATATGTCCAAAGGTTTATGACTACCAAAAAGATAAGCCACTGACATTTACGGAGAAAAAGAGAAACTGGCCAAAAGCAGCATGGGGAATTAATGGAAAACGTTTTGAATCAACGGTTTCAAAATTTGTCCAAGATAGAGCGGCGAAATCTTTAACAGAATTTCTTTTGTTTCCTCGCAAACAACTATCGTTAAAAGCCACTACTGGTTTTGAAAAAAGACTACAGAACGGAAGAATGAATTGCCCACAATATTTCAAAGAGGCTATTCACCAACATAAACTATTAATGGAACAAGAACATGATTGATATAACAAAAAAATCATTTGAAGATGCTATAGACGCATTGCTTCAAGCAGATCCGCGCAATAGCAGCAAAGGCAAGGTTTTAAAAGAATGGTTCTCAAAATCATTCAATTTTAATGCAACCGTTTCACACATAAAAGAAGATAAACAAATAGGCAATCGTGTTTCTGAGCAATTTAAACACAAAGCACCAATTGTTGTATTTGTTTGCGCAAGCGATGTCAACACAAAGACATTAAAGACAAGAATCGAAGAACAAGCTTACAAAGGGCTAAATACGATTTTAATAATGTCGGATACAAAACCTTATCAGTACGAAGAGTTATTTACAGTAAAAGGTAATCCATTTACTGAATGGGCAGAAATGTCATTAAAAACAATTCCACAACATGGATATTGGGCAACAACCAATTCTGTCAGCATAGCTACAACTACTAATTTGATGCCATATTTTTCTGCCCTTCGTACCAAGCCTTTCATGCTTCTTGCTGGCATAAGTGGTACAGGTAAAAGTCGAATCGTCAGAGAGTTCGCTTTTAAATCTTGCCAAGTAGAACTACAAGATGCAGATGGTACTGAGCCTGGTAACTATTGCATGATAGAAGTTAAGCCTAACTGGCATGACTCTACAGAATTGCTTGGATATTGGAGTAATCTCAACAAGCAGTATATGTTTACCAAGTTTGTCAAATTCTTGATAAAGGCTAAGATGTACCCAGAGACTCCTTTCTTCGTTTGCCTTGATGAAATGAATCTTGCACCTGTAGAACAGTACTTTGCGGAGTTTCTGAGTGTGCTTGAAACAAGAAAGCATATCGAAAATGAAGAAGGTGAAGTTTGCATCAAGAGTGGCGTGCTCGTTGACAAAGAATACTTCAAGAAAGTAGGTGAAGTAGGAAATAATTCGCAAGGTCACGCATACCCTACATGCCAAACAGACAGAGACATTTACATGAAACTATTCGACATTGTAGATAAAGCTGAAATGGAAAAAGTTCCTGCCAATGATGCCAAGACTTTGACCGAGGTTGGCTTAACTCTTCCCGAAAATGTCTTCATTGTAGGAACAGTCAACATGGATGATACCACTCATCAATTCTCACGCAAAGTCATTGACCGAGCCATGACCATTGAAATGAATGGCGGCAACCTTGCCGACATTTTCAGCGACAAAGACGAATTAGTATATGCTGAGCAACCACTTACCATAGGCAACCTGCAAGCAAAATACGTTTCTGCAAAAGAAGTTCTCACTCTTTGCTCTACGGTGAAAGACAATGAAGACATACGTAATTATATAATAGGTAATGGAGAAGAAGGGCTGCCACAACGCTTGGAAGAAATCAACAAGGTATTGAATGGCACTCCATTCACCGTCAGCTATCGTGTGATGAATGAGTTGACCATCTATCTAGCCGTATTACTTGACCAAGCAAAAGAGAAAGGAGAAGAAGTTACATTAGATTCATTCAAGGGATATGTAGAAACTGCCATAGACAAAATTCTCTTGATGAAGATTCTTCCACGTGTTGAGGGAGATGACGAAATGTTCCATATATCTGATAAAGAACGAAATGCCAATGAACTTTCTGATCAAGCAGAAGATGGGCATGAGTTCACCAAACTTGATTGGTTAAAACAAATTGCGCCACAGCACAATGAAGACAACCAAAACGAATATATGGCAGTTGATAAATTGTCGGAAATGATAGAAAGACTGAACCGCCAGAGTTTCACTCGTTTCTGGCCTTAATAGAACAAAAAGATGGAAGCATTACGATTTGAACATAGCAACGGAGACTATCAAGTTATCGTGCGCAGCGAAGACGTGTCTTATGCTTGGGAGCGTTTCAAAGGTCGCATAGACCATAGCAACGATCCCAAGCCAGAATCTTCTGTGCCATACGAGGAGAGATATTGTAAGTATGCCTCAAAAGATGCTTGCCATCTCAAACTATACCAATATGACACTAAGATTTTATGCGAAATTGGTGAAGTCGGTCAACTTTGGGATGAGCAATGGCCTGTTATGTTTGAAACTTGCGAATATAACATAGCCATCCGTTTTAAGACAGGATTTATTGATAGCAAATCTTCTCCTAAAGTACTTCATGTTCGCAAAGACATCGAAACAGCTTTCTTTGTCGATAAGGATTACGAGGGGAATATCGTTGGTCTATCAGGAAATGTCAGTTTTCTCAATGAACCAGGCGTATTCAAACTAGAATTTGAATATCAACATGGAGGAAAGACAAGACAAGCCTGGGTGACATTTGATGTTGTCAGCCCCAAGCTTGACACAAAGCATGACTACAAGTCTCTCCTCAATGACGTAAACGAAGAATACAATGATGTCATTTTCCGCTATCTTGCCACTACATATCAACAGTTGACAAGAGGAAAAGTGAAAAATGACATTGTTTGGATGAATATTTTCGAGGATATCATCAATGATTATCTGAAAAATATAGAGTTGATTCTTCGCCGTCCACACCAAAATGTGCGAACCTATAACACTTATGCCAAAGTGGAAAAAATCAAGCGTTGGACTCCTTCGCTTGAAGATGAGTATGCCGAGAACAAGATAGCCAAGAAGCTTGACAATCATTGGTTTGAACTAAAGGAAAGCGATAGCACCATAAATACACGTGAGAACCGCTTTGTAAAACATACGCTCACACACATTGGCAAACGTTTATCAAAGATTCTAAATGAAGTATTAACAAACAATCGCAATGACGAGTTGTCCGATGACCACCGATTGCGTTTATTGGGATACAAAGAGCGCATCCACAAATTGGAACACAATCCTTTCTTTAGGACTGTAGGCAAGTTTGAAGGCATGAGTCAAGACAGCATGGTACTTCAAAGCCGTGCTGGCTACCAACAGGTATATAAGGATTGGATCAAACTACGCCGTGGTATCGACTTATATAATGGTGCTTCTAATATAGGCACTCTTCAGATATGGGAAATCTATGAGTTATGGTGTTTCATCAAGATGAAGCGCATGGTAAAGCAACTGCTACATATTGAGCAGGAAAATCCGCTATACGAAAAGTTGGTTTCAGAACCAGCTGGCTCTTTGCTCAATCCCTTCTCCAACTCACGAATGGAACATACGGTTACATTCAACTACCCTACTCCAAATGCAGATGACGTTTCGGAGTGGGCAAACCAAATGCGTGCTCATGCAGGTGATGTAGTAACCCTACATTATCAGCATACATTCAACAGAAGAAATTCCGATGATTTCGGAGTGCATACTGCAACTACAGAACAAAGACCGGATATTGTCTTGAATATCAATAAGAAAGATGGCTCTGAGATATTACTCACCTATCTATACGATGCCAAATATCGTGTTGTAAGTGACAAGCGATTAGACAAGGACATTGAGAAGGAAGACCTTGAAGAAATAAGGGAATTACATGGTGGTGATTATCCACCTTCTGATGCCATCAACCAGATGCACCGCTATCGTGATGCCATCTATTATGGTTCTGACAGAAAAGACCACTCTAACAAAGAAGTAATAGGTGGCTATATTCTGTTTCCTGGGCGTGGTGATAATGAGACAATTACGAAACGCTATTATAGCAGCAGTGTGGAAAGTGTCAATATTGGCGCATTCCCATTATTGCCAAAAAGCAAGAGTCGAAAAGACCACTTTGGGCATGAAGACGAAGACAGTCCACAACTATATGAACACTTAAAGAACATCCTCTTGGAAAAGAGTCTTAGTTCTGAATATGTAGAGAAAGCTATTCCACAAAGAGGTTTGGTTTACAAGCTGCCATTGGAAGGCAAGAATGCTATGGTTCTTGTGGGATATTGCAAACCAGAGCAATGGGACATTGTTTTGAAAAACAAGCTTTACTATACGAGAGCAGGCTTCGAGAGTGGTTCATTGAGGTTGGTCCCTGGTTTTGAGAGTTGCAAATTCTTGGTGATGTACAACAAGAAGAACAAAGCCATCTTTCAACTTACAGGACAAGGTGCAAGAATTGTTTCTGGCATAGACCTCCAAAAAAAAGGTTTTAATGCAGCCAAGGAGTATTACCTGACATTCGACTTAGAAAGTAGTGAAGCAAAGACTGAGTTTGAGGGGAAGACAGGCAAGATTCTCAGATTGAAACAATCATCAGGCCCATATAAGAAAGAGCCATACTTCACAACATTGGAACAGCTATTGGAGCCGATAGGCAATACATAAGTTATTATGCATGAGCAGAACTTAACATCTTTTTGTACCGATTGGTGCGCTATGATGGTACCTGTTCGCCGATACTGTCAAATGAGGACAATGAGTCTTTCAGAATCTGGCGATTCTACAAATGAAATCAGTCTTGAAGATTTGTTTGCCAATTCCGTAGCAGATGATTTTTCTTCCATTATCAGTAAAGAAATTAGCAAAATCGGGCTGTTTTTCTTAATTTAACTCTGAAATAGAGTGGAATATTAGAGAAAATCTTTAAATTTGCATTTAAATACAATATTTTGTAAAGAATGGAAGATAGAGAACTGTTGCTGAAAAGTGACCCAGAGTTTGACCGCCTCGCCTTTACGGTGTTGGCTATCGAGGCTTCGGCACAAAAAATGGGTATATCGCCGTCTGAAATGAGAAAGCGATTGGATAAGGTGGGGCTAATCAAGAGTCTCATTCAAGATTGCTATGACACTCTACATACCGAGAGCCGGGAAGCTGTAGCGAATGATGTGGTCGAAGCTCTTAAAAATTGGGAAAGAAAAGAATAATGGAAAAGCAATTCAAATCATACGGAAGGATATAATTATGTTGGATTTCTTATTATGGAATAAAATCGCTCGTATCATAAAGCAACTAGCTGATACGTTACATATATCAACCGACAGGGCATTACAGATATTCTATGACTCCGATGTTTGTCGTATGTTACATGACAAAGAACTTGGCTTACATCTAATGAGTGATACATATATTGTAAATGACTTGATAGAAGAACTAAGGAATAAGCAATAGCAAAACAAAGGATAATTAGAGGAGGAAGAGAAGTTTACTCCTACCTTTATGATTATTGTACGAAAATGTTTTTCTGTTTCTATTGCCACATCTATCACCTGTGCATTTAACTCTCTGATTATAAGTGAATAATGCGTGGCAGTAAGCGGTGTTTCTGTTGCCACTTAATGCCACTTAATGCCACGCTCTTTTTTATAAGGAAATGAGTGGGTTATTTCCTAACTACCAGATACTCAGTACCAAATCTTGTTCTTCGGTTCTTCAAACCTTCTATATTCTGAAGCTCTCTGCCCAATTTCTGTATACTCGAAACCTGGAGAGAAGAGCCGAATTTCTGCTTCAAAATGTCGAAAATAGCGGCTGCCATCAGGTATTCGCCATTTTCTGGGGTACTTGCAGGCTCGAAAACCTGCAGAAAACATTGCTTGATAGGGGAAATCTGCTCAAATTGTCTGTTATGTTGCATGATGATGGTGGTTTCCTTGGCGTCGAAATAGGATTTTTCGCCACGCTCCAAAGCTTGCATCGCCTGCGCATAAAGTTGCTCATAGTTCAGTCTGCCACTCACATCGATAGGTCCCGTCAGTTCTACTCCCAGGAAACGGCGGTTGCCGGATGGGTCGGAAAGAATATCGGTCATGTTGCTCGTGGCGATGAAGGAGGCTAGACGAGGGAATTCCTGTACATGACTTCCGTATGGCGGCTTGATTTTCACCGTTGGCAACTGCAGCAGATTCTTCAGAAAACCCTGCTGCACCTGTGGTGAAATCTGATTGAACTCATCGAGATTGATGAGCAGAAATTGTGACATCGCCTGCAATACCTGACGCTTTTCTGAGAGAATCATGTTGTCGCTGAAGCCCCACGATAATTCGGTAGGGATGAGACGGCGGCAGAAGGTGCTCTTGTTGTAACCTTGCTTGGAAATGAGCAGCGGCATGGTACTGTTGCCATATTGACGACGATACATGCCGCGCCACTGGTCAACCATTCCCAGAAACCAGGTGTAAAACCAGTTTTCCCAATGAGGATTGTTGGTGGGTACGGTTCGTGCCAGGGCACGGATGCGGTCCTTGCCGTCCCATTTTCCCAGACAGTCATAGAGATAGGACTCTATTGGGCTGTAGTTTCTGATACGGTCTGACTCTAGAAAATTCCTTACATCCTTGATGCTTACGTGGATGTCGGCTATCTGAACATCCAGCGTCATGCTTTTCTGCACACGGGCATCCACCGGTCTGAAATCGCCAACCCATGAATTGTTCGGGCGGTATTCGGTATATTTCATCACGGTATTGTAACGGAACTGGTACCGGCTCTCCAGGTATCTGATCATCTGCAGAATATCGGCACGGCCTTTTCTGCCTGAGGCTGATTTCTCCGTCTTCCTGTCTTTGGAATGGGTATCGTAAGCGGTGCCCACTATCTGGCGGAGTTTCTCTTCTGTCACATGTCCCCAGTTGTTGCGGCGGATATGGATGAATGCTTCTTCTTCGCTGAGGCCCATGTTGCAGAGCTTGATGGCGATGGCTGAGAAACCGGCAAGGAACCGGTCTTCATCGTTCTGCCATGAGATGTTGGCTTTTTTCATCTCTTCCTTCGTCTCTTCTGCTGCCCTGCGGTAGAGGAATTCATAGTCATCGTATGTCTTCAGATCGTCTACATTTTTAGGGGCTGAGGCTACCTTCTTCATATTTTGGGAGATGCGCATCGCCACAGCCTTGCTGTTATAATAAGGAGAGGCATCAAGCGTAAGCATGAAGTTGGATGCCAATGATGGCTTTTCGGGTTTGATGGCTGTCTGTGCCTGCGACTGGTAGAGCGTCTTTACCTGTTCGTAGGCAGACTGGTAGAGTAAGTCAGCGTCGGCTTCTTTTGTCGGGATTTTTCCTTCTTCGTTGCAGATGCTTACGAGCACGATGAGGCTTCTGCCGTCGGCTCCTTCGAAGGCAGCGAAGGTCATCGGCAGCAGACTGACCGTCTTCTTGACGGCATCTTTTTCCTGGTCCGACATGAGGTTGATGAAGTGGAGCATCACCAGTCCGTTTGATTTCTGGAAGACGAGATTGCCGCTTTCATCCTTGTTGAATTCTGCGGCTGGATAAACGTGCTGCCATTCCTTGATGCCTTTGTAGTACTGGTAGTCGGCCTCCATGAGCGGCACACTCATTCTGAAATTGGTAACACTCAGCTTGGCATCATCTTTAGCGATGCGCTCCAGAAACCTTTCTACGGTTTTCGAACTGACCATCAACTTGTTCTGCTTGTTGATTCTTGTAATAGTAAACTTCATATTTCTGCTAATTTGTTGATAGGGTGATACTTATGATTGCCGATGGTTTTGCCCAGCTTTGCCCAAGGCGTTGGGCAAATGTGCCCGACTATGCCGGGCACTCGTGCCCGTCGTCTCGGTCATCCGTGCTCAACGTGTTGGTCATCCGTACCCGTGTACATGGGTACGGATACTCATGTACACGGGTACGAGTGACCATGTACGTGGGTTAAAATCTTTATCGGCGTGCGGCTGTTAATAGTTAACCTCTTCTACATACCGGTCGAACCTCATGTTGGTGTAACCATGTTGCTGGCACCATTTCAGCACGTACTGCTGCTGTTCAGGCACGAGTCCTGTCTGTCCTAATTTATAACGATAGTATGAAGTCTTGCTTCCGAAATAGGAAGTCATGTGTACTCTGAAACTGGCTTCGTCTTTACGCTTCAGTTCTTCAAGAATATTCATAAAGCCGTATGCCATTTTCATCATCTGCAGCTGCAGGAAATGTTCGCACTTGTTGTTGTGGTAGGCATCGGGATAGATGGCGTAGCCTTTGGTCTGTTCCGGTTTCTTGTAGGTTACGGACAGATAGTGTGCACATTCCTGAGCCAGTGGACATTGCTGGTTGAAGCAATAGTCCCATGAGTTGTAAGCACTTTCTTTGTTGAAGTAGAGTCTGACTAAATCTGCTTGTGTCATTGGTCTTTGGGTTAAATGTGTATAAAGTGGTTTCACAGGAGTCGTAAGCTTCTAGGTGGAATCGGCAGGAATTTTTCCTGTTGGTTGCAAAAATACAAAAAATGTTCGAAACAGCAAGCCTTTTTCTCCACTTTTTTAATGTTTTTCTGCGAAAACAATAAGTATTCCTCTGCTTTTTCGCTGGGAATCCCCTGTTTTTCGCCCGAGTGTGGCAATAGGTGGCAATAGGTGATAATAGAAAATGCCCTTATTGCAACGCTTAAATAGTTAAAAACCAATTGGTTAACTTGAAGTGTGGCAATAGTGGCATTAGTTTTAGAAAAACTTTCTCATACATAGGCTTTCCTCTTTTACTAATAAATGTTATATTCCCGCCATTCCTTTTCCAAATCATTTGTTTTCTCCCGAATTTACAGTACTTTTGCAGTAAGTATCTAATTAAGGGTTAAAAGTGCGATTTAAAATAAGGTATAGATTATGCAATACAAGAATATCATATTCGATTTAGGTAATGTCCTGGTGAAGCTCAATCCCGAAGGATGCATCCATACCTTCCAGAACGCGAAGTTCGATGATTGGCTTTCACTTCGATTCTGACGGAAATGTCAGAATCGAAGCTTTTATTAAAAGGCATCAGAATGATTTGTCAAATGGTGTCAGGCAGGCATAGAGCGGAACGTTGATCATCCAGTCTTGATCCTTATAGGGAAGCATGGAGTAGCGAAGTCCCTTCAGTTGCGGATTGTTGGTGATGAATGTTCTGAGAGATTTCGCCTTAACGTTCACCTCTGCCTTTACTTCTATCGGTATAACCCTGTCGTGCCATTGGGTCAGGAAATCAATCTCTATTGTGGAGTTATCCACAGCATGATAGTATAATGGAATATCCTGGCTTTTCAGCTGGGTGAAGACATATAGTTCTGTAAAGGCACCTTTATATTCAGAGAAAATGCCATCGCCCACCAGCATCGATTCTGCTGAAGTCTCTGCCATCGCTCCCATCAGTCCCACATCGAGCATGAAGAGTTTGAAGGCGTTCAGGTCTTCATAGAATTTGAAAGGGAGGCGTGGGGTATTGACTCTCTGAACCTTATATGCCAGTCCTGCATCTATCAGCCATTGGATGGCCAGTTCGAAATCTGCGGCTCTGGCACTTTTCTTCACGGCTCCATAGATGAACTTCTTGTTCTCTTTGGCAAGTTGGGCAGGGATACTGTCCCACACCATATTAATGCGAGGCACTTCTCTATCTGGTGCGTGCTTCGAGAAATCTCGGCGATAGTCTTGTATAATCTGCTTTTGGATGGAACGGACTTCCTGTAGTCCCTTCTGCTCTACATGGGCGAGTACGGCGGCTGGCATTCCTCCTACATAATAATATTGTCGCAGCAGGCTGATCAATTCTGTTTCCAGTAAATTGATGACGTTCCAATTTCCTTCTTTCAGGATGCTTGCCATTTTCTCTTTTCCCATAGCATCGAGGAATTCGATGAAGTTCATCGGATAGAGGCGCAGCTCTTCTACTTTTCCTACTGGATATGATACCCCGCTATGGAGTGATATTCCCAGCAGGGATCCTGCCACGATGATATGAATATCAGGAGCATCCTCGCAAAAGAACTTTAAAGTTTCTAATGCTTTAGGACAATCTTGTATCTCATCGAGTACCATAAGTGTATCGTTGGGGGTAATATCTACCTGGCTGATGGCGGAGAGTGCCATCAGTATATCAGCTGTTGTGCCGCCTTTTTCAAACACTTCTGCTGCCTTCTGATTTCTGTCGAGACTGAAGAATGCAAGTTTTTTATATTCTCTTTTTCCAAATTCTTGCAGGATATAGGTCTTGCCTACTTGTCTCGCTCCGTTGAGAATCAGAGGTTTATGGTCTTTCTTGTTCTTCCATTCTATGAGTTTGTTATAGATGCTTCTTTCCATGATTTACACTTTTTCTAACGAATAATCGTATGAATTCCGCACTTTTTCTGACGAATAATCGTATGAACTTCACACTTTTTCTGACGAATAGCGGAGCAAAGATACACTTTTTCTAACGAATAACCAAGGAAAAGGCCGACTTTTTCTCTTTTTCCTTTAAAACTTAATATTTGTTATACATTGTGGTTTATTCGCTTTTTCCAATAAAATGTTATACCTTTGCCAACTCATAATAACTAACAAATAATATCAAAATGAATTTTTACAAGACATTAGGACTGAAAAACAGTCGTATCGACGTGGCTGATGCCTTGCGAGGATTGGCAGTGGCAGGTATTATTCTCTATCATTCCGTGGAGCATTTCAATATGTACGATGGAAGCATAGAGCATGCTTATACGCTGGGGTGTGATGATTGGATGGCAGATGTGCTGGCATTGCTGCTGTCGGGAAAGATGTATGGCATTTTTGCCCTGCTCTTCGGATTGAGCTTCTTTATTATGAATGATAACCAGCAGCAGCGGGGAAATTGCTTTTCTGGAAGATTCGCCTGGCGAATGTTCCTCCTGGCAATGCTCGGTATCGTGAACACCGCCTTTTTTGATGGCGATATCCTCTTCTCCTATGCCATCTATGGACTGGTTCTCATCCCATTGAGTTATCTTCCTACCAAATGGCTCTGGTGGGTGGTTGCCTTCCTCTTTATCCAACCGGTAGAAATCTACTCCCTCATTTCGGGATGGCAGGTGGATGCATCGGCATTGAGTGAGGTGTATGGAAATATGTATCATGGTCATCAGCACGGCACCTTCCTGGAGAATGCCTACAGTAACCTGCGATACGGACAGGTGGCTACCTATTACTGGTGCCTGATGAAGGGAAGACATACGCAGACTATCTGCCTCTTCATACTCGGAATGCTGGTGGGGAGAAAGCGTTGGTTCTACAATGAGAACAACAACCTGGCTTTGTGGAAGAAGGTGCTGGCGTTTTCCATCCTGGTATTGATTGTGGGTGGCATCGCTGATGTGCGCCACATGGAAACATGGAACAATTGGCTTTATCCTATCTACAACTTCTTCATCCTCTCGTTTGTAGTATCAGGATTCGTTTTGTTGTGGTACGGAAAGGAATGGTTCAGAAAGGGATTGTCGTTCCTGCGCCAGTTTGGCAAGATGAGTCTGACCAACTATTTCCTCCAGTCTATCATCGGTTGCGGACTGTTTGCCTATTATGGTTTCAATCTCCAGACAAAGCTTGGTATCACCTACGCCTTTTTTGTGGGTATTGCCATGGTGGTAGTACAATGCCTCTTCTCTAACCTTTGGCTCAAGTATCACTCCCATGGTCCTTTCGAGGGAATATGGAAGAAACTGACCTGGATTAAATTCTAAAACTTTAAGATTTTGAGATAAAAAAGGTGTGTCATAAATCCATGATACACCTTTTTATTTTTTATTGATCCTTTCTGAATATCTTATCCACGACAATGGCGATGGCGCCAGACACGATTTCCTTGAATTCCTGGAAGATGTTCTTCATGGTGCGGCTTTTTAAAATCTGTCATGCTCACTATAAAACTTTCATGATGTTCGAAGGTGGGCGCTGCGCCATGAGTTCCTGCTTCATATAATCCATGTAGGGCGCTACATGCTGATAATAATGGTATAACCCGGACAGAGATAGTTGAGACCGGAATCGCCATACTTATTAATGCGGCTTATCAGAAGGTAAAAGTAGTTATAGGCATATCCTTCTTTTACTAATAAATGTTATATTCCCACCATTCTTTTCCCTAATCATTTGTTCTCTCCCGAATTTACAGTACTTTTGCAGTAAGTATCTAATTAAGGATTAAAAGTGCGATTTAAAATAAGGTATAGATTATGCAATACAAGAATATCATATTCGATTTAGGTAATGTCCTGGTGAAACTCAATCCGGAAGGATGCATCGGGGCTTTCAAGGCGATAGGAATGGGGGAACTGGCGAATCCGAATCCCCAGAGTGAAGGGATGAAACTGATGAGCAAGCTGGGTGTTGGAATGATTACCACCGAAGCATTCTGCGATGCAGCCCGTGAGTTGACAGGAGCTGATGTGACGAATGAAGAGATCATCGATGCTGCCAACAAAATGCTGGTGGAGATTCCTGATGAGAAAAAGGAGCGACTCCTGCAGTTGAAGAAGGCTGGTTACCGCCTCTTCCTCTTGAGCAATACTATTGATATACATTGGGATTATTGCGTGGAGCATCTCTTCCCTTATCAGAACTATGGGGTAGAGGATTATTTCGAGCACTGTTTCCTCTCTCAGCGAATGCATTTGGCTAAGCCTGATGCCTACATCTATGAGGAGGTAATCAGGCAGGCGAACATCCATCCCGATGAAACTCTCTTCGTCGATGATCTGAAGGAAAACTGTGAGGCTGCCGAGAAGCTGGGCATCCATACCTTCCAGAACGTGAAGCTCGATGATTGGCTTTCACTTCGATTCTGACTTCTTATCATCTGACAGGAATCCCTATCTTGTTACATACATAACAAAGCGAGAAAAATGATATATATAAATTATTGTTACAAAAATAACATATCCGATAGCAAAATGTCATTTTCAAGGCTAAAAACGAGTGGTTGACCCATATCAAGAAAAACATATTGCAATGATATTTCTCGGCAAAAGATGCCGTTATTCGATAAAAAAGTGTTAACTTTGCACTCGTATTTAAGGAATAACAAATAATAAATTTTAAAAAGGTTAATAATTATGATGACTATTTTTACAATGACTTTCGCCGCAGTTATGTTTTCAGGTATGGTTCTTTGCATGGGCATGTTCTTGAAACACGTAGTAAACTCAATTCCAGAAATGACTAACATGAGCCATTCTGTTAGCTTGAGCAAGTAAGAATAGAACACTACGATATATATAATATATATAAATGAATCACTTTAGAAATAGAGAGAGATTTATATAAAGATGAGGGTGTGTCATAAGTCTGTGACGCACCCTCTTTTGTTTTTTATTTATCCTTTCTGAATATCTTATCCACGACTATAGCAATGGCGCCATCGCCGGTTACATTGCAGGCGGTGCCGAAACTGTCCATCGCAATATAGAGGGCTATCATAAGTGCTTGCATATCAGCATTGAAACCTAAAACTGAGGCTAGCGGACCTAGCGCTGCCATGACGGCTCCTCCCGGAACTCCCGGAGCTGCTACCATGCAGATGGCGAGCACGAAGATGAAGTTGAGAAAGAGAGGAAGATTGCAAGGCATACCATTGATGAGACAGATGGTGAGCGCACAACAGGTAATCTTCATCATTGATCCCGAGAGATGGATGGTGGCACAGAGCGGAATGGTGAATCCGGCAATGCCATCGGTGACGCCGTTTTTCAAGGTCTGCTTCAGAGTTACCGGAATGGTGGCTGCTGATGATGATGTGCCAAGCGCCGTGAAGTAGGCTGGCAACATGTTGAGCAACAGTTTAAAAGGATTCTTGTGGGACAAGCCGCCAGCCAACAGATATTCGTAAAGTAAGATGACGATATGGAGCACGAGAATGACGAGGATAATCTGTGCGAAGACCAGCAGAATATGGTAGGCTTCGCCCGAGAAAGTCATGCCCAGGAAGATGCCGAAGATATAAAGGGGCAGTAGGGGAATGATGACTTTGGCAATGACACCTGATACGATTTCCTTGAATTCCTGAAAAACGTTCTGCATGGTGCGGCTGCCTTTGTGGGCAATGCCCAGTCCGGCGATGAACGAGAAAACGAGGGCACTCATCACATCTACCATGGCAGGTATCTTGATTTCGAAGAAGGGCTTGAGTTCTTCAGCCTTATCTACTGCCACATGGGCTGAGTTGGCTATCATGTGTGGAAAGAGTGCCGAGCCGGTACCATAGGCAAGCAGACCCGCCAGGATGGTGTCGGCAAAGGCGATGCCCACAGTGGCAAGGAGGAGTTTTCCGGCTCCGTGACCGATGTCGGCAATGGCTGGTGTTACGAGACCGATGATGATGAGCGGTATCATAAAGCCCAGAAACTGGCTGAAGATGCCGTTGAAGGTGAGAAACGCTCTGACGGCCGCTTCATTGAAGAAATTGCCGAAGATTACACCCAACAGGATGGCAATGATGATTCTTGCCAATAGTGGCATTTTAATTCTTTTCATATTCGTAAAATTGCTTTTTGCCTGCAAAGGTACGATATTTCTGACTTGTTTCCAAGTATTTTGGTTATAGATTATACTTTTTCTAACGAATAACCAGAAAAAAGCCCACTTTTAAAAGTAAGGCCTGTTTAAAATGTTTATATTTCACGAAAATAATCTCTGATTTAT
>OHPV01000375.1_pt1 | contig 31330 bp, 16 predicted proteins | sample 1577781 | NCBI WGS metagenome assembly OHPV01 (sample SAMEA3879518, study PRJEB24766) | human gut metagenome | biome: human-associated habitat; feature: feces | place: USA | collected 1985/1987 | reverse complement strand
TAACATACACTTACTCCTCTATATATTGTGTTTTATTCAAAAAGGGACAGGGCATGTGTCAATTAGGGACGTAGTAAAATTGAAAAATACTACGTCCCCAAATAAGAAGGAGGAAGAAGAAATGTATCAGAAGGTATCCACAGATTTAAAGTTTGTAGATCGTGAAAAGAAGACGGAAAAGTTTTGGGCTGATAACAAGATTTTTGAGAAGAGTATGGAAAATCGTAAGGAGGGGGAGACATATACGTTTTATGACGGACCTCCGACAGCGAACGGGAAACCGCATATCGGCCACGTGTTGACTCGTGTTATCAAGGATATGATTCCGAGATACCGTACAATGAAAGGGTACATGGTACCTAGAAAAGCAGGATGGGATACACACGGACTTCCGGTAGAGCTTGAAGTGGAAAAGATGCTTGGATTAGACGGAAAAGAACAGATTGAAGAGTATGGTTTGGAGCCATTTATCGCACACTGTAAAGAGAGTGTCTGGAAATATAAAGGGATGTGGGAAGACTTCTCTGCGACTGTTGGTTTCTGGGCAGATATGGAAAATCCATATGTAACTTACCACAACGATTTCATTGAATCAGAATGGTGGGCATTAAAACAGATTTGGGATAAAGGATTGTTATATAAAGGATACAAGATTGTACCTTACTGTCCGCGTTGTGGAACTCCGCTTTCCAGCCACGAAGTAGCGCAGGGTTACAAAGATGTCAAAGAGAAATCCGCAATCGTAAGATTTAAAGTAAAAGACGAAGACGCTTATATTCTGGCATGGACAACAACACCTTGGACATTGCCGTCAAACGTGGCTCTCTGTGTGAACCCAGATGAGACTTATGTAAAAGTAAAAGCAGCAGACGGATTCACATACTATATGGCAGAGGCATTGCTTGACACAGTACTTGGAAATCTTGCGGAAGAGGGAACTCCTGCATACGAAGTATTGGAAAGCTATGTCGGTACAGATTTAGAAGGAAAAGAATACGAACCATTATTCCCATTTGTGGAACTGAATAAAAAAGCATACTATGTGACATGTGACACATACGTAACATTGACAGACGGTACAGGTGTCGTTCATATTGCTCCTGCATTTGGTGAGGATGATGCTCAGGTAGGACGTAAATATGACCTTCCATTTTTACAGTTAGTAGATGAAAAAGGTGAGATGACAGCAGAGACACCTTGGGCAGGAACATTCTGTAAAAAAGCAGACCCATTTGTATTAGAAGATCTGGAAAAGAGAAATCTTTTATTTGATGCTCCGAATTTCGAGCACAGCTACCCACACTGCTGGCGTTGTGATACACCGCTTATCTACTATGCACGTGAGTCATGGTTCATCAAGATGACAGCGGTAAAAGAAGATTTGATCAGAAACAACAACAAGATTAACTGGATTCCGGAGAGCATCGGAAAAGGACGTTTCGGCGATTGGCTTGAAAATGTTCAGGATTGGGGAATAAGCCGTAACCGTTACTGGGGAACTCCGTTAAATGTATGGGAATGTGAATGTGGACATATGCATTCAATTGGAAGCATTGCAGAATTAAAAGAGATGTCCGACAACTGTCCGGATGACATCGAACTTCACCGCCCATTTATCGACGCTGTGACAATCAAGTGTCCGCATTGTGGAAAAGAGATGCACCGTGTTCCGGAAGTAATCGACTGCTGGTTTGACAGTGGAGCAATGCCATTTGCACAGCACCACTATCCATTTGAGAACAAAGAATTATTCGAGCAGCAGTTCCCGGCAAACTTTATTTCAGAGGCGGTTGACCAGACTCGTGGATGGTTCTACTCATTGCTTGCGATCTCCACATTGATCTTCAATGAAGCGCCTTATAAGAATGTTATCGTTCTCGGACACGTACAGGATGAGAACGGACAGAAGATGAGTAAGTCCAAAGGAAATGCAGTCGATCCGTTCGATGCATTAGAGACATACGGAGCAGATGCAATCCGTTGGTATTTCTATGTAAACAGCGCGCCATGGCTGCCGAACCGTTTCCACGGAAAAGCGGTTGTGGAAGGACAGCGTAAATTCATGGGTACATTGTGGAATACTTACGCATTCTTCGTACTTTATGCGGAAATCGACCAATTTGACGCAACAAAATACAATTTGGAATATGATAAATTATCTGTTATGGATAAATGGTTACTGTCAAAACTGAACACACTGATCAAGACAGTAGATGATAATCTTGCAAACTACAGAATTCCGGAAAGTGCAAGAGCATTGCAGGATTTTGTAGATGATATGAGTAATTGGTATGTAAGAAGAAGCCGTGAACGTTTTTGGGCAAAAGGAATGGAGCAGGATAAGATCAACGCATATATGACACTTTACACAGCACTTGTGACAGTGGCAAAAGTGGCTGCACCGATGATTCCGTTTATGACAGAAGACATTTACCAGAATCTTGTAAGAAGCATTGATGCAAATGCTCCGGAAAGTATTCACTTATGTGATTATCCAGCTGCAAACGAGGCTTATATCGATAAAGATTTGGAAGCAAACATGGACGAAGTTCTGAAACTGGTTGTTATGGGACGTGCGTGCCGTAATACAGCAAATATCAAGAACCGTCAGCCAATTGGAAAGATGTTTGTAAAATCAAATGTAGTATTACCTGAATTTTATCAGGAAATCGTGGAAGAAGAGTTGAACGTAAAAGAGATGGAATTCACAGATGATGTGAGAAACTTTACTTCTTATACATTTAAACCACAGATGAGAACAGTAGGACCGAAATACGGTAAATTACTGGGCGGAATCAAAGAAGCTTTAGCAAACTTAGACGGAAATCAGGCAATGGATGAACTGAATGCGACAGAAGCTTTGAAATTGGACGTAAATGGACAGGAAGTGACATTGTTCAGAGAGGATCTTTTGATCGATACAGCTCAGATGGAAGGCTATGTATCTGAGAGTGATAATGGAATCACAGTTGTCTTAGACACAAACCTGACAGAAGAATTGCTGGAAGAGGGGTTTGTCAGAGAGCTGATCAGCAAGATTCAGACAATGAGAAAAGAAGCAGACTTTGAAGTGACAGATAAGATTAAACTATATTATCAGGGAACAGAAAAGGCAGAGGCTGTATTTGAAAAATATGAAACTGAAATTGGCGGAGAAGTTTTGGCTACAGAAGTAATCAAAGGAACACCTGGCGGATACAAAAAAGAATGGAACATCAACGGTGAAACTATGACTATGGGAGTAGAAAAATAGGAGGTTGTGATTATGTACCGTGAAAAATTTGATAAGGTGGAATTCCAAAAAACTGTAAAAAGCAATGTAAAAAGACTGTATCGAAAGACAGTAGAGGAAGCAACACAGCAGCAATTGTTTCAGGCAGTGTCTTATGCTGTAAAAGATGATATCATCGACAGATGGCTGATGACACAGGAACAATATAAAAAAGATGACCCAAAAACTGTATATTATATGTCTATGGAATTTTTGATGGGAAGAGCTTTGGGTAACAACCTGATCAATTTGACTGACTATAAAGAAGTGCAGGAAGCATTGGAGGAGATGGGAATCAATCTGAATGTGATTGAAGATCAAGAACCAGATGCGGCACTTGGAAATGGCGGACTCGGGCGTCTGGCAGCATGCTTTCTTGACTCACTTGCAACCTTGGGATACGCAGCCTATGGCTGCGGAATCCGCTATCATTACGGTATGTTCAAACAAAAAATAGAGAATGGATATCAGGTCGAGACACCGGATAACTGGTTAAAAGAAGGAAATCCATTTGAAATCCGACGTGAAGAATACGCAAAAGAGGTGCGTTTCGGAGGAAATATCCGTGTGGAAAAAGATCCAAAGACAGGAAAGGATATGTTTATTCAGGAGAATTTTGAGTCTGTCCTTGCGATTCCATACGATATGCCGATTGTCGGATATAACAATAACCTTGTAAATACACTTCGCATCTGGGATGCGAAGGCAATCACAGACTTCCATTTGGATTCATTTGACCGTGGAGAATATCAAAAAGCTGTAGAGCAGGAGAATCTTGCAAAGACGATTGTAGAGGTACTGTATCCGAATGATAACCATTATGCGGGAAAAGAGCTTCGTCTGAAACAGCAGTATTTCTTTATCTCTGCAAGTTTGCAGGAAGCCGTTGACAAATATTTGAGAGACCATGATGATATCCATAAGTTCTACGAAAAAGTGACGATTCAGATGAATGATACGCATCCTACAGTTGCGGTTGCAGAGCTTATGAGACTGCTTATGGATGAGCATGGACTGGAATGGGATGAAGCGTGGGAGGTTACGACGAAGACTTGTGCTTACACAAACCATACGATCATGGCAGAAGCGCTTGAAAAATGGCCAATCGACTTGTTCCAGAGACTGCTACCTCGTGTTTACCAGATTGTGGAAGAGATCAATCGCCGATTTGTAAATGAAATCCGTGCAAAATATCCTGGCAATGAAGATAAAGTACGCAGTATGGCGATTTTATATGATGGACAGGTGAAGATGGCGCATCTTGCGATCGTAGCAGGATATTCTGTAAACGGTGTGGCAAAACTGCATACAGAGATTTTAAAACATCAGGAACTGAAAGATTTCTATGAGATGATGCCGGAGAAATTTAACAATAAGACAAACGGTATTACTCAGAGACGTTTCTTGCTGCATGGTAATCCGCTTCTCGCTGACTGGGTTACAGCTCATATCGGAAAAGGATGGATCACAGATTTGCAGGAGATGGAAAAACTGAAACCACTTGTGGAAGATGAAAAAGCGAGAAAAGAATTTATGGAGATCAAGTATCAAAATAAAGTTCGTCTTGCGAAATATATTTTGGAACACAACGGAATTGAAGTAGATCCGAACTCTATCTTTGATGTTCAGGTGAAGAGACTTCATGAGTACAAACGTCAGTTATTGAACATTTTACATGTGATGTATCTGTACAATCAGATCAAAGAGCATCCGGAGATGTCATTCTATCCGAGAACATTTATCTTTGGCGCAAAAGCGGCGGCTGGATATATACGCGCAAAACAGACGATCAAGCTGATCAATTCTGTCGCAGATGTGATTAATAATGACAGAAGCATCAACGGAAAGATTAAAGTTGTGTTTATCGAAGATTACAGAGTATCCAATGCAGAGCTGATCTTCGCGGCAGCAGATGTCAGTGAACAGATTTCTACAGCATCAAAAGAAGCATCCGGAACCGGAAACATGAAGTTTATGTTAAACGGCGCTCCGACACTTGGAACAATGGACGGCGCAAACGTGGAGATTGTGGAAGAAGTCGGAATGGAAAATGCATTTATTTTCGGGTTGAGTTCCGATGAAGTTATTAACTATGAGAACAATGGCGGATACAATCCGATTGACATTTACTTTAATGATTGGGATATCAAACGTGTGGTAGACCAGCTTGTAGACGGAACTTACGGAAACGGTGACAGAGAACTTTACCGAGATCTGTACAACTCTCTGCTGAATACAAACAGCAGCGACAGAGCCGACACTTACTTTATCTTGAAAGATTTCAGAAGTTATGCAGAAGCACAGAAACGTGTGGAAGAAGCTTACAGAGATCAGGACAGATGGTCTAAGATGGCGCTGATCCAGACAGCATCTTGTGGTAAGTTTACATCAGACAGAACAATTCAGGAATATGTAGATGATATTTGGAAACTGGATAAAGTCACAGTGGAAGTGACAGATGTAGAATAATAGAAAAGTTGAAAGAAAAAGATTTTGAATCGGTGGGGAAAACTACCGGTTTGAAATCTTTTTTTGTGGAAAACTAATTGTGTGAACTCTCACTTCAAATTACTTTGAAGTGACTTTGAAGTAAGCTTGAAGTTGACTTTGAAGTGAGCTTGAAGTAAAATAATCGTAGAGAAAATAGGTGAGGTGATTAGATGTATTTGGAAGAAGTGATAGACGATATACAACTGGAGAACGACAAATTTGAGTGCAAGAGCAAATTAAACAGAGACGATGTAGTAGGATGGCTGAAGACAATCGCAGGATTTGCAAATGCTCAGGGCGGAGAGTTTTATATTGGAGTAGAGGATAAAACAAATAAATTGATTGGGTTTGATAGAAGTGCGGCAGATAATGAACGTAATTATTTCAATAACCAGGTCAATGAACATTTGGTGCCGAGACCACGGATGGAACCCTCTTTTATTCGTTATGAAATCAAAGGTAAAGAACGATTTCTGATACGTGTAAGAGTACTGGAATCTGCTGTCAAACCAATCATTTTAAAATATAAAAATATCCCATCTATTTTTATGAGAAGAGATGGTTTTACAAATGGAGCAACTTATGAAGAAATTATAGAAATGAGTGTGAAAAGTAAAAATACGCAATATGATATTTTGACATCAGATGTAAAATATGATGTGTCCAAGTTTAAAAAGCTTCGTCAGTTTTACACTTCACACAATAATGGAAAAGAGTTATCAGAAAAAGCATTGCAATCAATGGGATTTTATGATGAGGAAGGTTTTCTTGCGAATGGAGCAACGTTGTTTGCTGATGATTATCAAGATAAAAAGACAGAGGTGCAATGTTCTGTATTTTCTGGATTTAACAAGGGGAGCGAACGAATTGTAACAATCAATCGTTTTTCAGGAAATATTTTGGATGTCATCAATTACATTATGGAATTTGTCACGCAGAGAATGAATCATTCTATGATTAAACTTGGAGATACTAGAAAAAATATCGATGCATACCCACAGAGAGCATTATTTGAAGGGGTAATTAATGCCGTTGCACATCGGGATTATTTTCTTGATGGGACACAGATTCAAGTTGATATGTTTAAGGACAGATTGGAAATTTCCTCTCCGGGAAGTTTTTACAGAGGCGAAAAGATAGGAAAAACGTATGACTTATCAGGTATTATTTCGAAAAGAAGAAATGAACTGATTACAGCTGTCTTAGTAAGCTGTAATGTGATGGAGGCGGCCGGTACAGGATTTGATAAAATTGTGGAAGAGTATAAAATGGCAGATGAAATGCATCGACCATATATTTATTCTTCATCGGATCATTTTACGCTTGTATTACCAGATTTGACCTATATGGATGGAGTGGAAGATAACAATCTTCCAGTTCTGAATTTTGTGCCGGTACAGAGTGGGACTGATTATGATGATAAGGTTCTTTCTTTTTGCTATTACCGGGCTCATAAAGTTTCGGAGATTGCAGAGCACTTGGGAATCAGTGATTCTACGTATTTGAGAAAGCAAGTGCTTGGAAATCTTGAGATGCAAGGGTATCTTGAAAAGAGCAAAATTGCAAGAGCTATGTATTTTAAAACAAATCGAGACGCAGTCACTGTAGATTAAAGTGATTGCGGAAAGTTGAATAAAAACGTGCAATTTAAATTGTGCATATCAACTAAAATAGATGAAATTTGTTATTATAGAAATAATTGAGACAGGCAGATAGGATTGTTACTATTGAATTAGGCAAGACCAGGGTAGACTTTGAATGAGAGAGGGATACTTTGGTCTTTTTTAGCAATTCTATGTAGAAAAGGAAAGGAGATAAAGAGGAGAATGAAAAAGAAACAGGTTGTAAGTGGATTGCTGGCAACGGTTATGATAGCAAATATCGCTTTGGTTGATATGGGACCGGTACAGGCAGCAGAGAACTTAAATCTCGCAAAAGGATGCAATGTGACGGCGAGTAGTTATGAGGTGAGTGATCAGATTGATACATCGCCAGCAAAAGCTGTGGATGGTGATATGGCTACCCGTTGGGGAACTGCACAGAACAAGGCAGATAATGAATGGATTGAAATTGATTTGGACGGTGAGAAGACAGTACGCCAGATTAATATTAATTTTGAGAGAACAGATGAAGCACAGAATATCTTAAGCTATAAAATTGAATTAGAAGAAAACGGAAAATATACAGAGGTTTATAAAAAGACTGCCAAGGCAAAACAAAAAGAAGTGATTCAATTAGATAAGAATCATAAAGCGACAAAAGTAAAAGTAACTGTACTTTCGGCAGACCAGGGAACAATCAACTGGAAGAATGTAGGAATCAATGAGATTGAGGTGTACAGTGAGTTGGTGGAGGTTGCAGATGCGACTCCAAATAAAAATCATATGGCGAATGCGACTGTTACGGCTTCCAGTGTGGAGAAAAATACACAATTTACCGCAGATAAAGTAAAAGACGGCAAGACTGATAAGGCGAATCGTTGGGCGAGTGACTACGAGACACCGACAACCAATATTTGGTTAAATTCCAAATTTGCAGGACTGACTTCTGTGAAAGAGATTAAGATTCACTTTTTGGAAAGAGATGTGGCGCCGCAGCCATCTAATGTAAAAAGCTTTGATATAAAATATATAGATAAAAATGGTGAAGAGAAGACTGCGAAGAGTTTTACAAATACAAAGCAGGGAGAAGGATATAAAAACGAAGTTGTCATTCGACTGGACCAGCCGATTGAGGCAAAAGAACTGAAGCTTTGTAATTTTGTTGCGGAAGCAGCAGAATGGAATAATATCGGAATTTTGGAGATGGAGGTGTATTCCAACGATCAGGCAGAGCAGGGAGCGACTCTGGATTCGGTAGTAGAAGCTATTGAAGCTGAGAGTAAGACAATTGCGGCAGATGTAGATACACTTGAGATGCCTGTAGTTCCGGCTGGTTTTTCGGTAAAACTAAACGGAGCAGATTTTGAGCAGATTATTGGGGATAATGGGAAAATCGTACATCCGTTGACGGACAAGACTGTAAAGGTATCTTATGTTGTAACAGAGACTGCAACAGGAAAAGGGAAAGAAACGAAAGATGTTGATTATATTGTCAAAGGAACAAAGACTCAGGCAGATGGTAAGAATGCCAAACCAACTGTAATTCCGGAGATTCAGGAGTGGTATTCGGACTCGACGGAGAAGATAGCGGTATCTTCCCTAAAGACAGTTACCTATACAGATGATAAATTAAAAGATGTTGTAGATGAGTTTGTAAGTGATTATGAGGATTTCACGGGAATCAAGCTGACAGCGAAAAAAGGCGGGGCTGAGGCGAATGCATTCAACTTTGAGCTGAAAGCGCCGGATGAGCTTCTCGGAGAAGAAGGATATACGATGGATATTCAAAAAGACCGTATCAATGTTGCATCTGTTGACACCACAGGTAACATGTATGGCATGCAGACAATCCTTCAGATGTATAAAGAAAACAATGAGAGATACAATGTTGGGCAGATGCGTGATTATCCTCGTTTTGAGACGCGTGGATTCTTGTTTGACGTTGCTCGTAAGCCGGTTTCTTTGGAGATGATGAAAGAAGTTACAAGAACGATGCGCTATTATAAAATGAACGATTTCCAGGCACATTTGTCAGATAACTACATTTTCCTGGAGGATTACGGAAAGGGCGCTCAGGAAAATGAGGCATTTAAAGCTTATGAGGCCTTCCGTCTGGAATCCGGACTTTCTAATGAAAAAGGGGAGACACCTACAGCGAAAGACTACTCGATCTCTAAGAAAGATTTCAGACAATTTATTCAGGACGAGAGAGCTCTTGGCATGAATATTGTTCCTGAGATTGACGTGCCGGCACATGCAACTTCATTTACAAAGATATGGCCGGATCTGATGGTAAAAAATAAAGTTTCGTCTTTAAATGCAAACAGACCACTGGTAGATCATCTTGACGTTTCTAAGACAGAGACAAAAGAAAAAATCAAAGAAATTTTTGATGATTATACAAAGGGTGACAATCCAACATTTGACAGTGAGACAACCGTACATATCGGTGCAGACGAATTTTTGGCAGATTACAAAGCGTACCGCGGATTTGTAAATGATCTGGTTCCTCATGTAAAAGAGACAAATACAGTGCGTATGTGGGGCGGCCTTACATGGATCAAAGATAATCCGGTGACAGAGATTGATAAAGAAGCTATTGAAAATGTGGAGATGAATCTTTGGTCAGCCGACTGGGCAGATGGAATCGAAATGTACAATATGGGATATGATCTCATCAACACAATTGATAATTTTGGCTACATGGTTCCAGATGGAAGTAAAGCACGTGCAAATGCGTATGGAGATTTGTTAAATGTAGAGCGAATTTTTAATGAGTTTGAGGCAAATAAAGTAAGAGTAAAAGGCGGAGCATACAAGTATGTTCCGGCGGGCGATGACCAGATGCTCGGGGCAGCATTTGCACTTTGGAGCGATAACATTGACAAGAGAGCGTCCGGATTAAGCGAATCTGATTTATACTGGCGTTTCTTTGATGCACTTCCATTTTATGCGGAGAAGACATGGGCTGCAACTGGTAAGGAAAAAGGAAGTGCAGATGCGCTTGCAAAATTAGCAACCGATAAAGGAACAGGACCGAATACAAATCCTTATTATCAGGAAGACAAAAAAGGTGAAAATTACGAAAGCTATGATTTCGAAGATGGCTTAAAAGACGGTTCGGAGAACAAACGTGATCTGAAAGAAGGAAAGAATGCGGAAGTAAAAGAAAACGCATTGGTATTAAAAGATGGCGAAAGTTATGTGACATCACCGATTGAAGAGCTTGGAAATGGAAACCAATTGTCATTTGACATTAAGTTGGAAGAGCCGGCAAAACCGGGTGATATCTTATTTGAGTCTGACGCGGCATATGGAACACACGATATCCGAATTATGGAAGATGGCAAATTAGGATTTACAAGAGAGCTTTACAATTACTATTTTGACTATGAGCTTCCGGTAGGAAAGAATGTAACTATTACAATCACAACCGATCAGCAGAAGACAAGTCTGTATGTAAATGGCGAGTTTGTTGCGGATGCAAAAGGAAAATTCATTCACAATGACATGGTGAAAAAAGAGAATATTACCAATGCCACATTTGCACTGCCGCTGGAAAGAATCGGTTCTAAGACAGAGACAGTCTCTGCGGTGATTGATAATGTAGTTGTATCAGCAAAAGAACCGGAACAGGATATTTATAATAAAGCGGCTTGGACCGGAACAGCAGAGTCAGAGACTCCGACTTCACAAGGTGGTGGAAAAGAAGGTGTCATAGGCATGGCATTTGATAACAGTTCTTCTACACACTGGCACTCTGACTGGTCTCAGGCTACAAAAGACAAAGTTCCGACAAGTGCCGGAGCAGCCGGAACAGGTAAAGGTGCAGATGGAAGTATCTGGGCAGAAGTTAAATTTGATAAAGGATATGAAATTAATCAAGTGTTATTTGCTCCACGTCAGGACACGAACAGTGGTCAGGTAACAAAGGCGTCTCTTTATATTCAGACTGAAAAGGACGGAAAATGGGTAGAGGTTGCAAAAGATAAGACATTTGCGGCTGACAAATCAGAGAAAGCATTTACGTTCGACAAACAAATGGTATACGGATTCAAGTTTGTTGCAACTCAGTCAAATGATGGCTGGGTAACCGTATCTGAATTCAATATTGCAGATAAAAAAGTAACCGATAAGATTTATACCGTATATGTGGAAGCAGAAACAGGTGGAAAAGTAAGCGGTGGTAAAGATGTGTCAGCAGGAGAATCTGTGACGGTTACAGCGACACCGGATAAAGGGTACGCATTTGAGGGATGGTATCGTCCAAACGGCGAGAAAGTATCTGAAAAAGCAGAGTATACGTTCAAGGTGAATGGAAATACAGCTTTGATTGCGAAGTTTGAAAAGACTGGAGAGACAGAAGACAAAAACATCACAGATGTGGAAAAACTAGATGATATTACCGTTGTACAGGGAACTGCATTTGAAGATTTGGATCTGCCGGAAAAAGTATCTGTCACATATGGAAAGAACGAGACAGCGGAAGTAGATGTGACATGGGAGAAAGGAACTTACAATGCACAGGAATGTAAGACATATGTATTGGAAGGCGCTTTAACTCTACCGGAAGGAATTGCGAATCCAGATGGATTGAAAGCGATAGTCAAGGTTACAGTGGAAGAAAAAGAGACACCGGTTAAAAAGTATACGGTCTCTGTAAATGTAAAAGATAGTGAAAAAGCGATGGGAACTGTCTCTATGGACAAAGAAGATGGTGTCTATGAAGATGGCATGAATGCGACTGTGACAGCGACAGCAAATGAAGGATATGAGTTTGTAAACTGGACAGATACAGACGGAAAAGAAGTAAGTAGTTCCAATCCATACACATTTGCAGTGACAGCAAACACAACACTGACAGCAAACTTTAAGAAAATGGATGTGAAACCGGAAGCTCCGACAGCACAGGATATCTTAGATGAAATTATTGCAGGACAGAAAGTGCCGACAGTGATTACAAAGGGAGAGACAGAACTTGTTCTTCCGAAAGTCCCAGAAGGATATAAGATCCAGATTACAAAAGTAAATCCGGAAGGTATTATCGCATTAGATGGAACAGTGACAACGCCGAAGAAGGACACAGATGTTATCGTGACAATCTCTGTGACAGATCCAGAAGGCAAGACAGCGAGTGCAGATTTTACAGTGAAAGTAAAAGGAAAGAACGAGCCTGGAAAAGAAGATCCAAAGGATCCTCAGAATCCTTCAAAAGGTGATACAAATAAGAAAGATCCTTCTCAGGACAAAAAACCGGTGAAGACAGGAGATGCAACAGCGGCAGCTGGCTGGATGCTTGCGATGACAGCAGCAGGTGCAGTGGTACTTGTAAGAAAAAGAAACTCATAAAAGAGATAAGCCTCTCATACAATAAAGTATGGGAGGCTTGTTTGTATGAAACGGAAAATAAAAAAAATATGCGCGGTATTTGTGATTATTGTATTATTGCCATATATTATTACCATATTTATGAATGGGAAAAGCATAGAGGCAAATCAAGACGGAAAAAATGGTTATATTAAAGTAAAAACGGAGTCTGGAACAAAAGAGGTTCCGTTGAAAGAGTACTGTATTGGAACGCTGGCAAAAGAGATTTCAGTTGATTTTGAAGAGGAGGCATTGAAAGCACAGGCTGTCATTGTTCGGACAACTATCTATAAAAAAATTGAGGAACAAGGAGAGAAAGCAGTTATGACGGAGCGCTTTTTTACGAAATCTGATATGAAAAATCAATGGGGCAGGAGTGCATTTCAGAAAAATTATAAAAAACTGGAGCGTGTTTGGAATGAGACCGATGGACAAGTTGTGATGTACAATGGCCAACTGGCAATGGTGCCGTTCCATCAGTTAAGCAATGGAAAAACTCGAATTGGCAAAGAAGTACTTGGGACGGATGAGTATCCGTATCTGCAGATGAAGGAGTGTCCGAAGGATGTGGAAGCGGACGGGCAGATGGAAAGTAAGCTCATCAAAGCAGCGGGAGCGCAAATTACTTCTCAGGACAGCGCCGGATATGTGACCGGAGTAAAAGTGGGCGAGGAGACTTTGAACGGAGAAACCTTTCGGGATACATATGGATTGTTGTCCAGCTGCTTTGAACTGCAGGAGTTTGAGGGAAAGATGCGTGTGACGACAAAAGGAATTGGTCATGGACTCGGGATGAGCCAAAATACGGCAAATGAGATGGCAAAAGAAGGTAAAAAATACGATGAAATTTTGCAGTATTTCTACGAGGGAACAGAAATGAAAGAGGTCGCGGAAATTTTGTTGAATGTAGAATAAGCGTATCATTTTCTGGCAAAAATATAGTCAGAGGTGATAAATATGAAAAATAATCTAGGACCTTCAAGAAGAGGGAAAGGTGCTGCGGTCGGTCTGGTCATTTGTTTTGTGGCGGTAATTGCGTTAGTGGGATTTTTTACATTCAGCCGTTATAAGAGAGATATGAGCAGACAGCTGGCAAAGGCGGAAGAAAAAACTGATACTGAAGAAAAACAAAAAGACATTAAAGAGACAGAAAAGAGCCAAACGACAAACAGTCAGGCAATTCAGAACAAAGCACAGGAGACAGAAAAACAAAAAGAAGAGACACAAACACAGACAGAGCAGAGACAGAATCAGACCTCACCAACGGCAACACAGCCAGATGCGCTGGCATTTTCAGAAAATGATCTGCTTGCATGGCCTGTGGATGGAAATGTGTTGATGAATTACAGCATGGATCAGACGATTTATTTTTCTACGCTGGATCAATACAAATACAATCCGGCATTGATTATCGGGGGAGAAGTTGGAACAGAGGTAACGGCATCTGCAAGAGGAATTGTAAAATCAGTGGAGGTCAATGCGCAGACGGGGAACACGGTGACGATGGACCTTGGAAATGGCTATGAGGCTGTTTACGGGCAATTGAAAGAAGTTCCGGTACAGGAAGGAAATTATGTGGAGCAAGGCGAACTGGTAGGATACTTAAGTGAGCCTACAAAATATTACAGTGTGGAAGGTTGTAATTTGTATTTTCAGCTGCTAAAAGATGGGGAACCGGTGAATCCAATGGAATATATGGATTCTTAGGGAGATTTATTTAAAAATAGATAACAAAAAACCGGACACGTTGAGAAGGGGTAAGATGTCCGGTTTTCTTGTTTTAAGTGCGTATAAAGTTTTGGAAAACGATTGTGATAAATCGCTTATACAATAATAGTATAATATATTTTTTGTAAATCCGCTAGAACGGTAATTGCAAAAAAACCGTTGATTTTTGCAAAAAAAGGAAATAAATGGTAAAAGCGGTTATTTTTTTGTACAAAAAGGAAGTAATTATAGAGAAAGAAAAAAAAATTGTGCTATAATTTGCAAAAACAAGCCTAGGAGAAAATTTGTGAAACGGAAATTATTGGAATATTTGAAAAAGATAGACAGTAAGGAAGAAGAATTTATTAAAAATGAGAAAAATGTGCTGGCGCCTTATGTGATAAAAAAGGAAGTTCTGTCATAGATACGGACAAGATGATTCGCGAAGGGGCTATGATCGATATTATGAAACAGCCGAGATTTGTAGATATCCCGGAGCATACGCATAAATACATGGAAATTATATATATGTTCAGTGGTTCGGCGACACATATTATCGATAAGACAGAAGTTAAGGTGGAAGCAGACGATGTTTTGTTTATCAAACAGGGAACACCGCATTCAGCAAGCGCCTCGGGATATAACGATATTGGAATTAAGATATTTGTTCTTCCGGAGTTTTTACAGTATCCGCTCAGCATGCTGAACGAAGATACGGCGCTTCGGCGTTTTATAAAAAAAGCGGCGGAAAATGATGTGGAGGATAAGGAATTTTTGCATTTTCATTTGCAGGATTTGCCGGACGCTCAGAATCTGTTGGAGAATATGACACGAAGTCTTTTGAATCAGACGAGAAACAGCAAGAGAATTTTGCAGGCAACGATGGGAGTTCTGCTGATGGAATTATCAAATAGAACGTATACGATCACAGTCGGCTCCCCATCTTCCTATGAAAGTCAGATTGTGCTGGAAGCATTAAGATACATAGAGGAGAGCTATCAGACGGCATCGCTTAACAAGTTTTGCGAACATCATAATCTTCCATGCTATTATGTGAGCCGTCTTATGACCCAGTATTCCCCTTATACCTTTACAAAATATCTGCAGAGAAGACGTATACTCCAGGCGGCCTATCTCCTGACGGAGACAGACACGCCGATAGAGCAGATTGTTGTAGAAGTCGGGTATGAAAATTCAAGTCATTTCCATAAACTGTTTAAAGAAGAATATGGAATGACACCGAAAAAATACCGTGAGAAATATGATTCTATGGAGAAGTGATGGGGATTTCTTATCCCATCACTTCTTCTACATGATTCGGGTACTTTACTGTGATGTAATACACTGCATTGCGGTACTTACGAGTTGCCGTAAATCCATCCATATTTGATGGAATACAAGGACCTATTTCCAGACCGTCAAAGGAACGTTTCAGATGTTCTGATAATGGTTTCGCAAGTGCAGAATCATTGTTGAAGTCTACCATTTCATCTAAGATAGACAGATCCCCGGTCTCTTTGATATAGGCAGCAGTACCTGCAATCAGTCACAGTGGATCATCATTAAATCCGCTTCCATCTTCAAACTGTGTCGCTGCAATGTCGAGAATTCTCTGGCGCGCGCAATCTGGGATCAAGTGTACGAATCCAAGCAGATCCTGACAGGAATCGCGGAATCCCATACCACGACCGGTCCCTGACTCGAAATAAGAAGCAGAATTCTACATAAGAAGTTAAGTTCAATTGCTCGCAAGTCTCGTTGGTGTTTGTAAGGATAAGCTGGTTTACCTCACAAGTCTCATGGAGCTGCGATGAACCATGTTTCACCATTCTGCCGTCATAAGATTCAGTGCCGGAATTGTTTATTCCCGGCTCAATTCCAGGAATGGTCAGATAATGAGGATGTACTTCATCAATAAGTTTATGAATCTCAGCATCCAAAGTATGTATTATAAAGTGATCAATTGACGCCCGACTTTTTGTCTGGAAAAAAATTTAAATAAAGCTTTTTAAAGTGCATGTGTATGTATACTCCTACATCTGTCAAGTATTGTGATTGTTACATTTTAACATGGTTGATACGAAGTGTAAATCTTGGTTTGTTTAATTCGACATTTTGCAATATACATATTTTGATTTTTGAAAAATACACAGGTGATTTGACGACAAATAATCCGGTTGCTCGACAAAAATGTAAAAAAACGAGAAAAACGTCATAAACCCGAGAAAGTGTTGAAAACAATAGATTTTCATATTTATAATGAACATTGGGAAAAAATACCATTTCAGGAATTTTACCACAATCAAGAACAGAACATTATTACATTAGAAGGGAGAACGTACTGTAATGAAAAAGAATCAGACAAAGCGTCTGCTTGCACTTGTACTAACACTTGCGCTGACATTAAGCAATGTGCCGACGACCGTATTTGCGGAAGATGTGACAGCGACTGAGCCACAGAGCACGACAGAACAGCAAGTGCAGTCACAGGAAGAGACGACAGAGCAGGTGGATCAACAACAGCAACAGGATGAAGATACTAATACACAGCAGACAGAACATGAAGCAGAGTTTCATGGGAACAAAGTAGCGGGGGTAGATCTTCGTGGAAAGTTTCAAAATGCATTTGGGGTTGCCCTTGAATATCGTTTCCGGGTTTCAGGGACACAGGATGAGTGGCAGACTGTAGATATCACAAAATCACACACATTGCAGTCAAATGTGTATGATGTACAGACACGGCAACCTTTCGGAAAATGGAAAGATGCAGGGACAATGCAAGTTAAAATCTACTACAATGTAGGTTTTGTAGTCGAAGGACATGAAGCAGGGGGAGTGTTGATCGACGGACAGAGTGCATCATCTGCTAAGGTTTACCAAAACGAAGCAGTGACATTTTCTGTGAAAGACATTGACGGGTATGACGTAACTGTAGAAGGCGTGACTCAAAATGAAAACGGAACTTACACAGTAGCGTCAGTACAGGCAGATACAACTGTAAAAGTGGTATATACACTGAGACAGTATTCGACAGTAGAGAGTACAGCAGTCGAAAATGCCAAAATTAAGATTAACGAAAGCAGTGATGCATCTGTTAAGGTAGAGAATAACAAGGAATTTACAATTGAAGTAACACCCAATGCAGGTTATGCGGTAACTGAGATTAAAGTAAATGATACAGCACTTGATAATGTCACTTTTGCAAATCAGACAGCAAGCGCATCTTATCAGGCAGGAGAAAATCAGACATATTCAGTAAGCGCAACGCTTGTAAAGACAGGATTTGCGTTAAATGACAAAAACGAAGATGGCGTATATGCAGTTGGATACCGTGATGGGATGGATCAGGCTACAACAGAGTCAAATATCTTCAACACTTTGGTCAACGCAGGAGCTTCTGTTCCGGCAGACCTGACAGTAGATGATGTGACAATTCAGTACTATGCAGGAGCATGGGGGAAATGGCAGGAAGTAAATTATGAACCAGACTTTTTGCATGGATTTACAGATCATAAATTTGGAACAAAAGAGACAGAGCAGATTAAAATTACATATGCCGGCAATGACCAATATGGAAGTTTTAGTTCTGATGAAATTACAGTAACGATTGTAGACCCGCGTTCTGTCTCAGTTTTGGAATTGAATGCTGGTGTTACATTACAATATAACACAGAAGAGACGATGAAGCAGGAAATCTATGAGAAAGTCATCGCTTCTTTAAACACAGGTGAGGGAACTGCGATTGCACATACAATCGATGACTTCACAATCGAATTTGAAAGAGCGCTTGGAGAACAGACAGTAACAGTCTCTTACAAAGGCTCTGACGATTATAAACCTTGTGAGGCAAGTACTGTTATCACAATTGAAAAAGGAAAAGCCTCTGTAACTGTAAATTCTCAGAATATTACATACGGAGAAAGTTTTGCACCGGTATTTTCATCAAACCCTTCCGATGCAAAAGTAATTGGAATCATTGGTGGTGTGACAGGAAACGGAGCTCTTTATGTGAGCGTGGATGCATCTCAGATTACAATCAACGATATCGCAGGAAAAGAGATTCCGGTTATCGGAAACCTGTCTCTTCAAAAATTTATTACAGACACACTTGGAATTAAAGAATTTAAAGTCAGTCAGCTGACTGATATTTTACAGAAAATTCCAGGGGAAGATATCAGTGATATAGTTGCCGGAATTCAGCAGGCAATCGATGTGATCGAGCAAGTTGCTCCGGGACTACTTGACACAACAGTATCTCTTGGCGAACTTCCGAGTGAAGCAGGAGTATATACAGCAGTTGGTGTTACAGCAAGCCAAAACTATAAGACAGCATTAGGAATAGGACTTCTCACAGTCGCTCCAAAGACATCAGATGTAAAACTTGCATTTGATCAGGAATTTGACAACAATGCGCACAAACTGACAATCAGTCAGGCGCAGGCATTTGACTTCGGCGGACACATTGTAGACGGAGATGTTCAGGAGACAAACAATGTTCATACACTTTATGTCGGAATGACAACAAGCGGAAAGCTTTATACAGGAACAACTCCATGTTTAGAGCCAGGTGCGTACACAGAAAGTGTTTATGTATTGGGAGGAAATTATTTCGCACTTCCAATTAGCAGATTATATACAATTCAGCGAGAAGAAGTAGAAATTAAATTTGAGCCATCAGCTTTGACAGCAAGATATGATGGTAATCCACACGGATTAAAAGCAGGAGTTTATAATGCAAATGGCGACAGAATCGCAGATGCAGAAGTAAAATATGCAGGAATCGAAGCAGGAATTGAAGGATATTACAGCAAAGAGATGCCGGTAGATGCAGGCTTCTATTTAGCATCAGCATCATTTGCAGGAGATGATACTTACCAGCCGGCAATCAAATTAGGCGGTGGTTCCGTACTGATTCTGAAATCATATGCAAAAGGAAAGATTCAGGTTGGATTATTGACAACAACTTACGGGGAACCGACAGATCTCACAAAAGTGCAGTATACAACATCTGGTCTTGCTGCAAGAGATGTAGAGACGATCAAAGCAACAGTAAAATGTGATGGCAATGACTCTGCAGTAGGAAGCCATGCAATTTCTGTCAGTGTACCAAAGTCAGTTCAGAAAAACTACTATAGAACAATTAAGACTCAGGACGGAACACATACAATCGAACAGAGAGCAATTACTGTTCAAATCGGTTCTTATTCAAAAACATATGGTACAGAGGATCCGGCATTCTCTTATGAGATCACAGAAGGAAGTTTGGCAGAGGGAGATACTCTGAAAGATCTTGGTATCAAGCTTGCTCGTAAACAGGGTGAGAATGTAGGAAACTACGAAATCTATGTAGAGAATGAAGCAGAGTTAAATGCAAATTATGCAATTACAGTAGTAAATGGTAACCTTGAGATTACACAGGCAAATGCAGTGATCAGAGTTACCGGTGGAAATGACAGCAGCGGAAATTACACAAAAAGTTATGGAGATATAGATCCAATTTATACTTACTGTGTAGATGCACTGGTTAATACTGATGTGCCGGAAAATGAAGAATTTGGCAAAGTAAAATTAGTTCGTGAAGAGGGAGAAGATGTAAATACTTATACAATTACTCCGACTGTGGAAAACTTAAGTCCAAACTATACTTATACAGTTGAGACTGGAACACTTGAGATTATTCCACGCAGCATTACAATCAGCGCAGAAGATGTACAGAAAGTATACGACGGAGAAGCAGCAGAAGCACCGTACACAATTTCCGGATTGCCGGCAGATAAAGATACAGCAGATGCAGAAGATCTTGGACTTCACGTAAAAGCAGATATGCCGACAGAAGCGGGAACTTACGAAGTTTCTTATGCACTTGATGAAACAGCTTCACAGAATGCAAACTATAAAGTGACATTCCTGCCGTTTAATGTTGTGATCAAAGCAAGAGAACTTACAGTTAAGATTAATTCGACAGCAAAAGTGTATGGAGAAAAAGATCCGCAATTTAAGTATACATTAGAAGGAGAACTGGTTGGTGACGATAACCTTGACATCAAACTTGTTCGCGAGCCGGGAGAGAATGTAGGAACCTATAGAATTTATCCAGAAAATGAAAATGTATTGAATGCAAACTATAAAGTAACATTTGAGTATGGACAACTTACAATTGCCAAAAAGGTAATTACAATCTCTGTTACTGGTGGAGAGCAAAATGACGGAAATTACGTAAAACGTTACGATGATGCGGATCCGGCTTATTCATTCAGTGTAACAGACGAGAAGGGTGATGCTGTGACAGATGAAAATCTGGGTGAAATCAAAGTAGTACGTGAAAAAGGTGAAGATGTAGGAACTTACACGTTGATACCAACTGTAGAGAATGAAAGTGAAAACTACGAGTACGGTATTGTAGAAGAGAATGGTACATTGGAGATCCTTCCACGTGAGATTACAATCAGCGCGGAAGATGTAGAAAAAACATATGATGGAAAAGCAGCAGAAGCGCCATATACAATTTCTGGATTAGCAGCAGATAAAGATACAGCAGACGCAGCAGATCTTGGTTTAGAGTTAAAGGTTGTAACAAGCCAGACAGCATTAGCAGATGGAACAAAACTGGAAACTCCGATTGAGACAGAAGGAATGCCGGTAGATGCTGGAACTTATACAGTTACATATGCATTAGATGAGTCTGCTTCACAGAATCAGAACTATGATGTAACATTCCTTCCGTTCAATGTATCTATTAAGAAAGTAAATACAGATAATACACCAACGACACCATCTACACCAAATGATAGTGATAATCAAGGTTCAAAACCAAATTTAAAACCAGATTCAAAATCAGATTCAGTAGTGGATACAGGTGATACAGCAAATGTGATGACAACTATGACAGCGACAGCTCTTGGCGCTTTGGTTGCAATTGCACTTCTGTTATTCAAAAGAAGAAAAACAGACAAATAATAAGAAAATAAGAAAAGAAGCAGTTCGTTAAGAGCTGCTTCTTTTATTGCAAAATAATAAAGCAAAATTAAAACCTCCGAAAAGAATGGTATTTTTTTTCTGAACTTTCTTACAATGAGGATAAATGAAAGAACACAAAGGGAGGAAGAACGGAATTTTACCGATGATTTTTCACAAGCGACGTTTGACTTTCGATGTAATTATCTCCGGAACCCGGAGATGGAATGTTATGTGAGAGATACAGACAGGCAACGTCTGATTTTAAACGGAACAAACGAGACATTAAATGATGCGGCAAGCCCGACATGAATTGGGTAAGACAACAGGGATTTATAATGCAAAAAGCGCATTTCATAATACAGAGAATTGTCACTGTGACAGGGGTGTGTTATCTTATAATGGTATTCAGGAAAAGAGGGAAAAAATAATGAATTACACATATATCGTAGAATGCAAGGATGGCACGCTATACACGGGGTGGACGAATAATCTGGAAAAGCGAATTGCAGATCATAACAGCGGGAAAGGCGCCAAATACACGCGGGCGAGAAAGCCGGTCACACTTGTGTATTATGAGACTTTTGAAGCAAAAGAGGAAGCGATGAAGCGAGAGTATGCGATCAAACACATGAGTCGGAAAGAAAAAGAAAAATTGATAGAACATTTTCCTATACTTTAAGAATATTCTATATTATAATAGGAGTTAGATGTATATTTGCAAAAAAAGGAAGGAATCGGGAAAATATGAGCGATAAAAAATTAGAAGTAATTAAAAATTTACAACAGGCAGAAGCAATTTATGTGATTATGTCAGGATTTACAAAGATGCCGTATGTTGCGTGTGACGAAGAGACATTCGATGATAAGGTGTTTGTCTATTTTGAGGAAGAGCCGGCAAAGGAAGCTGGAAAGAAGCTTTTAGATGCAGGGAACCTCGTACATATAGCAAAGGTCGAAAACCGTCTGTTTTTAGAGTTTTATACAAGCCTCTATCCGATGGGAGTGAATTGTCTGCATATCAATCAGGGCGTGGATGGAGATATTTTGATTCAGCACAGTGATTTGCTGCGCAGAAAAGATCCTGCGGAGATTGACGATGGGAAAGTGCGTGTGGAGAATCCGGAATTCCAGCTCACAGCGCTTTATTTTGAGCAGGAATTTCGTAAGAATCAGACAATTCCAATGTCTGATGAACTGAAAGAGACTTATGAAGAGATGCTGGTGCATTTCAGCAGAGGAAAATACATTGTTCCGACACAGGAAGAGCATGGCATCCCAATTTTAAAACAAAAAGAAGGACAGGCTTACCTTCCTTTATTCACAGATCTTCACGAATTTCAAAAGTTCAATCGTGAGGACAAATTTAAGGGAGGCGTCGTAGAGGCTGAAAAAGTATCTAATCTTTTGAATGATGAGATGTCAGGAGTTGTTATAAATCCGTTTGGATTCAACTTAGTATTAAATCTGCAAAAGAAGGACGCTTAGTGGGAAAAGATGTGTTTCACAGAATGAACACAGAATTCTCATAATTTAAACACAAAAATATCATAAAGTTATCGATTTCTTTTCATATAATATAAACAATTCATGTTGTTTCAGGAGGGAAGAAATTGATAGAAGTAAAAAATTTAGTCAAGAAATATGGCGATCACACAGCTGTAGATCATCTGAGCTTTACAGTTGAAAAAGGACAAATCTATGGATTTCTCGGACCGAACGGCGCCGGAAAATCTACCACAATGAATATTATGACAGGATATTTGGGGGCAACAGACGGTGAGGTACTCATCAATGGGCACGATATTTTGAAGGAGCCGGAAGCGGCGAAGAAAAGTATCGGTTATCTGCCGGAGCTGCCTCCATTATATATGGATATGACTGTCATGGAATATCTTAAGTTTTCAACAGAATTAAAAAAGATTAAAAAAGAAGACCGAGAAGCGGAGATTGAAAAGGCGTTGAAGCTTGTCAAGCTCGCAGACGTGCAGGACAGATTGATTAAAAATCTGTCAAAAGGATATAAGCAGAGAGTAGGACTTGCGCAGGCGATTTTAGGATTTCCGGAGATTATCATACTGGATGAGCCGACTGTAGGGCTCGATCCAAAGCAGATCATTGAGATTCGTGAACTGATCCGTGAACTGGCGAAAGAGCACACGGTTATTTTGAGTTCGCATATTTTGGCGGAGATTCGTGAAGTGTGCGATTACATTATGATTATCTCAAAAGGAAAGCTGGTTGCAAGCGATACTCCGGAGCATTTGGAAGAATTGATGAATGGCTCCGATACGATTCATATTGAGACAAGAGCCGAAGAAGAGACGGTAAGAGAGATCCTAAGTGGACTGAAAGATATCGAAGATGTGACCTATACACAGGAAAATGAGATCTTGAAAGCAGAGGTTAAGACGAAAGAACGAAAAGATATCAGAGAAGCGATTTTCAGTGCATTTGCAGAGGCACAATGTCCTCTTCTCACATTGCAGAAGACAACAGTTTCGTTGGAAGAAGTATTCTTAGAATTGACAGGAGGACAAAAATCAGATGAAAGCAATTTATAAAAGAGAGTTAAAATCTTATTTTCAATCTATGATCGGGTATGCGTTTATCGCATTTTTACTGGCGTTTGTCGGTATTTATTTTATGGCATATAATCTGAATGCAGGGTATCCGTATTTTTCTTACGCGTTATCCGGCGTGATGTTCATGTTCCTCGTTGCTGTGCCGATATTGACGATGAAGAGTTTTTCGGAAGAACGAAAGAGTAAGACAGACCAGCTACTTTTGACATCGCCGGTCCGTCTGGTGGATGTTGTGCTTGGGAAATATCTTGCGATGGTAACAGTATTTCTGATTCCGAATCTAATTTTTTGCATCTATCCGCTGGTGATCAAAATGCAGGGGACTGCCTATTTGCGGGTGGACTATGCGGCGATTTTGATGTTTTTTATACTTGGCTGTGTCTACATAGCAATCGGAATGTTTTTATCTGCGTTGACAGAAAGCCAGATTATCGCAGCGGTAAGTACTTTTGCAGTGCTTCTCATTTTACATCTGTGGGGCGGATTGTTAGATTTTATCCCGAGTACGGCAATCAGTGGAGTGATTGGAATAATCGCAATTATCACGATTGTGGCGTTGATTATATACCAGTTGACAAAAAACTGGGTTATCAGCGCGGTGATAGAAGCAATTGGAGTGATTGCATGTGTCGTTACATACGTTGTGAAATCATCTTTGTTTGAGAATCTGCTCGTGAATCTTTTGGGTAAATTAGATATTTCCGGTAGTTTTTCAAATGTGTATATGAACAAACTATTGGATGTCAGTGATTTGATCTTATGTTTTTCACTCATTGCATTGTTTGTATTTCTGACAATTCAGACTATACAAAAAAGACGTTGGAGTTAGGAGGCTGTATCGGTGAAGAAAATAAAAGAAATGTTTCAAAGTCCTCAATCACGTTATGGGACATATAGTATGGTAATAACTGCGGTGGTAATCGCAATCGTGATCGTGATAAATATGATTGCAGGTCAGCTTCCTGACAGTATGAAAAGTGTAGATTTGAGTGGTAATTCACTCTATGAGATTACGAAGACGAGCAAGAAGCTTTTGAAGAATCTGGATAAAGAGGTACAGATTCATGTGTTGGCGGAGAAAAGCTCTACAGATGAGAGAATTCAGACATTCATAGAGAAATATGCAGCGCTCTCAAACAAGGTGAAGGTAGACTGGGTGGATCCGGTACTGCATCCTTCAGCGGTTACAGAATATGAGGCACAGGAGAACAGCGTTGTTGTAGAGTGTAAGGATACAGAAAAGAAGATGGTAATCCCGTTCACAGATATCATTGTGTACGATGAGATGTCTTATTATACGACAGGGTCAATGACAGAAAGTGAGTTTGATGCAGAAGGCCAGCTGACAAGTGCGATAAACTATGTGACAAGTGACGCTTCAAAGACAATCTACCGCACAACAGGACACGGAGAATCTACTTTCTCCACGACAATCACAGATTTGATGGGAAAATCCAATTTCACAATATCTGAGTTGAATCTGATGATGAATAATAAGATTCCGGATGACTGTGATCTGCTTGTTCTGTATGCGCCGACGTCGGATTTGACAGCGGACGAGAAGACATTGATCACAGATTATCTCACAAATGGCGGGAAGGTATTGTTCATTATGGGAGATACGCAGAATGAGACACCGAATTTAGATGCGCTGATGAAGACTTACGGAATGGAAAAGGTAGACGGCTATATTGCAGACACAACAAGATGCTATCAAGGAAATCCATATTACATATTCCCGGAGATCACAGCAAGCGGAGAGATGGCGGACGGTCTTTCTTCAAAAATGGTGTTGTTGATCAATGCGCTTGGATTTAACACGGCAGATCCGGAACGTGATACTATCACAGTTGACAGCTTCATGACAACTTCCAGCAACGGATATGCGGTGACAGAGGATAAGGAGACTCAGGGAACTTATACTCTTGGCGCTGTGGCAACAGAGGATGAAAGCCGATTTACAGTTATTTCGGCGGCAACTATGATCGATGCAAATGTGACAGATTCCTTCTCAACCTTGGAAAATACAACGCTATTTATGAATGCGGTTACAAGTAATTTTGACGATGTAGACAATCTTTCAATCGAAGCGAAGAGCTTGGAGACAACATTCAATACAATGCAGCACACAGGATTATTAGGACTTGCAGCGATCATAGGTGTTCCGGTTCTCATTGTCATCTTTGGATTTGTAAGATGGCTGAAACGCCGTAAAGCGTAAGGAGGACATAGAATGAAGAAATATAAATCACTGATCATTCTTTTGGCAGTTCTGGTTGTGCTTGTAGTTGCGTATGTTGTGACAGGGCAGTTAAAAAAGAAATCTGCGGAGAAAGAAAACGAAGAGAAACAGATTGCAGTGCTTGATATGTCGGATATCACCTCAATTCAGTATACGAACGGAACAGATACGATGTCGTTTATAAAAGAAGATGGTACATGGTACAGTGAGTCTGATAAAGAATTTCCACTGCAGCAGAGCAGTCTTAAGACGATGGCGGAGACTTTTGGAACGCTTTCAGCTAATCGGGAGTTAACCGATGGAGATACACTTGCGGACTATGGACTGGAAGAGCCACAGTATACGATCACGCTCAAGAATGCTGATGGAGAAGAACAGAACATTTATATCGGCAATGCGGCAGGTGAAGACTATTATATGACTGTAGGAGATAAGGAAAAGATCTATACGGTAGATTACAGTGTGGTAAATGCAATGAATTTTGATTTGGATTCTATGCTTCAGAAAGAGACATTCCCAAGCATTGGATCAGATAATATCAAGAAGGTGACAATTACAAAAGCCGGCGAGACAACCGAGTATGATGCAGATAACAGTGATCAGTCAGATGATATCACAGCAATCGGCGGAAGACTTGGAGCAGCTTATTTTGTAGATTGCGTGGACTATTCTGTACAGGCGGACGAACTGGCTCAATATGGATTAGATGAGGCACAGCGCACAACAGTCACAGTCGTATATACAGACAGCGATGATAAAGAACAGACATTTACACTTTATGTAGGCGGAAGAGATGAGAGTGATGCCTATAATTATGTGCAGATGGATGGCTCGAAAATGGTTAATACGATGACAAAAGAGACTGTAAATAACATATTGAATATTGAAGAATAAGAAAAACGGAGGCTATTTGTATAGTCTCCGTTGATATACATATATTTAAAGTATGAACACATACATTACGATGAAATGACAGATACTTCCACCCATTACAAACAGATGAAAGATCTCGTGAGTCCCGAAATTTTTATGCCGGCTGTTAAATATTGGAAGTTTCAGTGCGTAAATAATTCCGCCAATGGTGTAGATGATACCACCTGCTAAAAGCCATCCGAATGCGGCGGGAGAAAGTGCGTTCAACAATTTTGTAAAGGCGAGAACACATGTCCAGCCCATTCCGATATACAGCACAGAAGAGAACCATTTCGGACAGTTGATCCAAAATGCTTTGATCAGTATTCCGAAGATTGCAATGCCCCATACGATGGAAAGAAGAATGATTCCGGTTGTTCCTTTTAAGACAAGCAGACAAATCGGAGTGTAGCTTCCGGCAATCAAAACGGATATCATCATGTGGTCAAATTTTTTCAGTCTTTTATTCACTTTTTCTGAGATATCAAGGGAATGATAAATCGTACTCGCTGCATATAATAAGATCATGCTGACCAAATAAATCGTAAGTGAGATAAGGTAAATTGGGCTTGGTTCATGGGCAGCTTTTATCAGTAATGGTATTCCGGCAAAAATTGCCATTAACATGCCGATAAAATGAGTGATTGCGCTTCCCGGGTCTTTTAAATGCTTTTTATTCATAAGTCATACCTCCTGGTGATGAAAAATATTATATGTAGTAATTAATACTATGTTAAGTATATGTATATATTACACCTGATATGTATAAATAGCAAGTTAAATTTGACAAAAGCGTTTTGCTCTGTTATGATGTTACCCAGAAACTTTGTGAATACCCTTTACTTGGTGGCAAGTGAAGGGTATTTTTATTGAATGATAGGAAATTCCTTTGGAATCCTATCATTCAATAAATGCACACCGCGCGAAGATTACGCTACTGCGCAATCTTTTTTAAATAGAAAGGATATAAAATATGGGAAATATGAATTTTGAGAATCTCGGACTTTGTTCAGAGATTCAAAAAGCAGTAAAATACATGGGATTTGAGGAGGCGTCGCCAATTCAGGCAAAAGCAATTCCGGTTATTTTGGAAGGAAAAGATATCATTGGTCAGGCGCAGACAGGAACCGGAAAGACAGCGGCATTCGGGATTCCACTTTTACAGAAAGTCGATCCGAAAAACAAAAAGCTGCAAGGGATTGTTCTTTGCCCGACAAGAGAACTCGCAATACAGGTGGCGGATGAGATTCGAAATCTGGCAAAATATATGCATGGAATTAAAGTGCTTCCAATCTATGGAGGGCAGGAGATTGTAAAACAGATCCGTTCTCTGAAAAGTGGGACACAGATTATTATCGGTACGCCGGGGCGTGTGATGGATCACATGAGACGAAAGACGATCAAGATGGATCAGGTGCACACGGTTGTCCTTGATGAGGCAGACGAGATGCTCAATATGGGATTTCGCGAAGATATTGAGACGATTTTAAGCGGAGTGCCGGAAGAAAGACAGACAGTTTTGTTCTCAGCGACAATGCCAAAAGCAATTATGGAGATTACAAAAAAATTCCAAAAGAATGCCCAAGTGGTGAAAGTGACAAAAAAAGAGCTCACAGTTCCGAATATCGAGCAGTTTTACTATGAAGTAAGACCAAAGAATAAGGAAGAGGTGTTAACTCGTCTTTTAGATATTTATACACCAAAGCTTTCTGTTATTTTCTGTAATACGAAAAAGCAGGTGGACCTTCTTGTGACCGCATTGCTTGGAAGAGGATATTTTGCGGCGGGACTTCACGGTGATATGAAGCAGGCACAGCGTGACCGTGTCATGAAGGCATTCCGCTCCGGCCGTGTGGAGATCCTGATCGCAACAGACGTTGCTGCAAGAGGAATTGACGTCGATGATGTGGAAGCAGTATTCAATTATGACATTCCACAGGATGACGAGTATTATGTACACCGTATCGGACGTACCGGACGTGCAGGACGTACCGGACGTGCTTTCACTTTTGTAAAAGGAAAAGAGGTTTACAAGTTAAAAGATATCATGCGTTACTGCAAGACCAAGATCCTTGCAATGCCAATCCCATCTTCGGATGATGTGGCACAGATCAAGGCAGAGAAAGTAATGCAGGGAATCGGTGAGATCATTGAGAATGAGGATTTAAAAGAGATGATCGAGATCATCGAAAAGCAGGTCAATGATTCCGATTATACCGCAATGGATATTGCAGCAGCTTTCTTAAAACAGGCACTCGGTCAGGTGAATCTGGAAAATGACAGAGAGAATGGCGAGATCGACTGGGATAACACCGGAGCCGAAGAAGGTATGGTTCGTCTCTTTATTAACATCGGTAAAAAAGACCGCGTGAAACCGGGCGATATCTTAGGTGCCATCGCTGGAGAGTCAGGAATGCCTGGAAAACTTGTCGGTGCGATCGATATGTACGATAAATACACTTTTGTGGAAGTGCCGAGAGAGTATGGCAAAGAAGTATTAGAAGCCATGAAGAATGTGAAGATCAAAGGACGTTCCGTCAATATGGAACCGGCAAATCAGAAATAGAAAATAAAAAGAGAGTCTCTTTTGTGAAATTTTTAAGCAAAATTTCGAAAGAGACTCTTTTTTTGGTGTATTGCACTACTTGAATTCGATTACATTTAATAGTATAATTTTTCACGGTTGTATAAATAAAAGGCAAATTAAGGAGGATAACATCATGGAGTGGAAGAATTTAGATACCCTTACTTCTTTTGAAGAATTGTCAAAGGTTGCAGAGGTTGACCTGACAAAAGTAATGTCCGGAGAAAACGGCGCAGAGCGTGTGAAGAAATACAGCACACCGATGGCAGAGGGACTTGCATATAATTATGCTGCAAAAAAAGTGGATGATAACACACTTGCAGCACTTGCAAAATTAGCAGAGGAAGCACAGCTTTCTGAAAAATTTGCAGCTCTTTATAATGGTGAAGTTGTGAATACAGGCGAGAAACGTCTTGTACTTCATCATATGACACGCGGACAGTTAGGGGATGCAGTCGAGGCAGATGGCGTTGACAAGCGTTCTTTTTATGTAGAACAGCAGAATAGAATTGCTGATTTTGCAAACAAGGTACATGCCGGAGAGATCACAAATGCAGCAGGTGAAAAGTTTACAACTGTAGTTCAGATCGGTATTGGCGGAAGTGACCTTGGACCACGTGCAATGTATCTTGCACTGGAGAACTGGGCAAAGAAAAACAACACATTCAAGATGGAAGCAAAATTCATCAGCAATGTAGACCCGGATGATGCAGCAGCAGTATTAGCTTCTATTGATGTTGCACATTCCATTTTCGTACTTGTATCAAAATCAGGTACAACATTAGAGACATTGACGAATGAGTCTTTTGTAAAAGATGCATTGAAAAATGCAGGACTGGATGCTTCTAAGCATATGATCGCTGTTACAAGTGAGACATCTCCTCTGGCAAAGAGTGATGATTATCTGGCAGCATTTTTCATGGATGATTATATCGGAGGACGTTTCTCTTCTACATCAGCAGTTGGCGGAGCTGTATTATCCCTGGCATTCGGACCGGAGGTGTTTGCACAGTTCTTAGACGGTGCAGCAGAAGAAGATAAACTTTCTTTAAATAAAAATATGTTAGAGAATCCGGAAATGCTCGACGCATTGATCGGAGTTTATGAGCGTAATGTACTCGGCTACCCGGCTACAGCCGTTTTACCATACTCTCAGGCTTTGAGCCGTTTCCCTGCACATTTACAGCAGTTAGACATGGAGTCTAACGGTAAATCTGTAAACCGTTTTGGTGAGTCTGTAAATTACGTGACAGGACCGGTGATCTTCGGTGAGCCTGGTACAAATGGACAGCATTCCTTCTATCAGTTATTACATCAGGGAACAGATATTGTTCCGCTTCAGTTCATCGGATTTAAGAACAGCCAGATCGGAACGGATGTTGTGATACAGGACAGCACAAGCCAGCAGAAACTCTGCGCAAACGTTGCAGCCCAGATCGTAGCATTTGCATGTGGTAAGGCAGACGACGACCGCAACAAGAATTTTGAAGGTGGACGTCCATCTTCCATCATCATCGGTGAGGAATTAAATCCTAAGACTCTTGGCGCTTTACTTGCTCATTTTGAGAACAAAGTTATGTTCCAGGGATTCTTATGGAATATCAACAGCTTCGATCA
>OHPV01000366.1_pt1 | contig 32032 bp, 34 predicted proteins | sample 1577781 | NCBI WGS metagenome assembly OHPV01 (sample SAMEA3879518, study PRJEB24766) | human gut metagenome | biome: human-associated habitat; feature: feces | place: USA | collected 1985/1987 | reverse complement strand
TCAGCTTCGGCACCAACGACCTGACCCAGATGACCTTCGGCTTCAGCCGTGACGATGCTGCCAAGTTCCTGGGCGCTTACTACGAGAACAAGATCTACGAGAGCGATCCGTTCCAGCATCTGGATCAGATCGGCGTCGGCAAGCTGGTCAAGATGGCTGCACATGACGGCCGTGAGACCCGCCCCGACCTGGGCCTGGGCATCTGCGGCGAGCACGGCGGCGACCCCACGAGCGTGGAGTTCTGCCACAACGTCGGCCTGGACTACGTCAGCTGCTCTCCCTTCCGTGTGCCCATCGCACGTCTGGCTGCCGCTCAGGCTGCGATCAAAAATCCCAGAAAGTAAGATTGTTGCATGAAGATGCACTAATCCTGCAAAACATGGGAAGATAAACGTATGATAAACCCTCCCCGGTGAAACTGAATGGTTTTGCCGGGGAGGGTTTTGTTTTTTGCAGATTGTAGAAGAAAGATTATGGAAAATAAAGGAGAGAAAAAAAGTAGTTCAAGGAACGATATATCACTTGACCAAGCAATATTACAGTGGATTGTGGATGATTATGATATTTCTGATGAAAAATCCAGAAAAATAGTAGGTAAAAGTGGAGAAAAAAGTAAATTAATAACACGCAAAATGGTAATGAATTATCTAGACAATCGAGGTGTATTAGAAGAAACAGATGAAACGGAATTTATGAGATCGCTTCGAAAGCGTCTTTATTATGCAATTGACACAGTCGTTGGACCAATTCCAATGAAATCGAAAAGTATCAATGCACATGAGCTGCTCAGACAAAAAAGTCAATCAAAAGGACGATTTTATGTGACTTCAGCAAATGCGGAATTTTTTATGTATTTGCTTTGGTGCAATGAAGATAGAGCCGACAATGACGATATTTTGTGGTTAATAAAGAACGAAAGGAATTATGAAGCAAGTGAATGGCTGAAAAATTTGATTAGAGACGGCTTTGATTCATTGATTGAGAACCCTGCAATAGGAATAAAACAAAAAACTGTTGAAAGGCGATGGAAGGAATTATTTGAAGGAGAATTAGCCAAAACCAAAGATGCATTAGAATCATTAAATCTGACGTGGGCATATATAGAAGATCGGAAGAAAATGGCAGGGGATGAATTTGATGAAGAATGGTTTGACTTAATAGTAGGATGTTGTTGGAAGAAATGCATAATAAATGTTTGGCTACAAGCTGTAGAAGCAGGAGTATTGGATGATAGCAGAGAAAAATCAGTGATACCAACGTCGTTGGAAGATGAGATAGCTATAATACGAAGAGAATGTAGTGTCAATTGTACGAATGATATAGTAAAACTTTTGGATGAGAGAATTGCCTTGCAACTAGAAGAACTAGATTTTGAAATTCGGGAAGAAGGCAATAAAACGAACTTATACAAAATGCATGATGAATATAAAATTGATCTTGAGTTGTTATCAGAAGATACGAATCAAAATGGGTGATAGAGAATAAAGCAGAAGGAGCTAAGCCTTTTCCCCAAAGGCTTAGCTCCTTCTGCTTTATTCTCTAAATGATGTGCAAATTGTTAATAAGATAAGAACTAATTGTGAACTGAACGGAAACATGACAAAAAATGACGATTTTAAGTTAAAATAATTAAATTTGAACTGCCATTATTTGATGAAAGGCGAACTGATATAATACGGTCAATGACATGGCCATGTCAAAATACAAACGAATTAAGGGAGTTTTTTGGCATGAAAAAGAAAGGCTTGGGAAGTCCTGCCTATGAGCTTGGTATACATATCAAAAAATATCGTGAACAGAAAAACTGGTCGCAAGACGATCTGGCAAGTAAAATTGAAACTGACCAGAAACGAATATCGAAAATTGAAACTGGCAATGTATATATAGGATGGGATACCTTTTACAAAATATCACAAGTACTGGATGTATCAATGGAGGAATTGATTGAAGGAGATGAGTATCAAAAGAAAAACACCATGGAAATTGATGGCTATCAAAATCTAAAAGAATCCCAGAAAAAATTATTGAAGGATTTGGCTCATGAATTCCTTGAAGCAGGAGAAAAGGAGTGTGACAAATCATGAAAGCATGTACGTACAAGACGACGTGAGAAGTACGTTTTGTAGGTGGTGGGATCTTTTGAGGAGAACTGCTATTATTGAAGTGCGCTCAGGGAAAGTCCCATGAGGCAGAAAATATGGAGGTCCATAACTATGAAAAACAATGATGCTTATGATCCTGATTCCTGTGGTGAAGACTACGCAGGCCAACCACCAGATGATGACCAGTCGTTCATTGTGCCAAGGCGTGGTCTGGAACCTGACTCAGGCCCAGATGATGAGCCCATGATAGTGGAACGACGCGGCTCACCAGCGGATACGGACTCACTTGTATTTGAAGAAGATATGGGTGAATATCCGGACGAATTTCCTGATAACAGCGATGAGCCGTTTGTTTCGATGTATGAGATGGCGTCGAAGCAGCGTCAGGAAAAACGTAAGAAAAAACAAAAAAAGAAGGCCAAGAAGAAAGCCAAGAAAAAGGCCAATGCTTCATCCGAGGGCGTAGATCTTTTGGAACTGGCTGCTTTTGTGGAAGGGGGTGATGAAGATGCACAATTTACCAATGGCGAACAGGAATCACCAGCAAAGGGGCGGTTTAGGCAACCATCTGTTTGCCAGATGGAAGAAGATCTGCTTGAAAAAACGGACTTTCTCTATAGGAAATCCGTGTTATACCATTATAATGATCGATACTATGAATCGATTGATGCTGAGGGGGTCGTATCTCTTTACCGTCAATACATAAGTCCAGGGCTTGACGGGGTGAAAAACCTCCGAAATCATCTGGATATTTATAAATGTATGAAGGCAAATCCTCGTTTGAAGTACGAAGATTCGCTTAAAGATAAACCATATTGTCCTTTGAAAAACGGGATCTTGTATCTCAATAAAATGAAGCTGAAACATCATAGCTCCAAGCGTATAACATTTACCGTTCTGGATGCTTGCTATGATGAAGATGCCGAATGCCCGGTGTTCGACGAGTTTCTCGATACGATTACTGAGGGGCGTGAAGATCTGAAGGAACGTTTTATGATGTCACTTGGGTATCTTCTGATTGAGCCTTCAAACGGAAAATATTTCTTCGTTATGGGGTATGCTCCGAACTCTGGCAAGAGTATCTTGGGCAATACCATACAGAAACTTTATCCGGAAAACTCGGTGAGCAACCTCTCGCTTGGTGAACTGGGCGGTAAGTTTGAAACGGAGTCGCTGCTGTACTCCAGAATCAACATCTCCTTGGATCTTCCGCAGGAAGTGTTGAATGCGAGTGCAGTGTCCAAGCTGAAGCGGATTACCGGTGGAGACAGCATCGAAATCCAGCGCAAAAATCAGGGGTCTCTAAAGCTCGACCATAATATGAAGTTTTTGTTTGCGACCAATTTTCCCCTGAGAATCGATTCAAACGATCCGGCATTTCTTGACCGGATTATCTTCCTTCCGTTCATGAAATCTGTTCCGAAGGATGAGAGAGACCCGGATCTTGCTAAAAAACTCTGGAAGGAGCGCGATGCAATCGTGACGAAAGCACTTCAGTATGCCCGAAAACTGATGAAGCAAGGCTGGCAGTTTCCGCCGATTCCTGATGTGGACTGCATGAGAGGGATACAGAGGAAAAACTCAATGGACTATCTTAAAGAGTTCCTTGAAAACCACTGCGAAATGGGTGACTACAACTATTTTACTGCTACATCTGATTTGAGGAGGGCATATGAGGCCTGTTGTGATGAAAACGGCACATGTCCGTGCAGCGCTACAGCGTTCAACAAGTACATGGAGCAGGCTGGCGGTGTTCGTGACCGAAAGCGTCTCACCGCCTCAGAAAACCCGGTGTGGGGATTCTATGGTATCCGCCTTCGTCCGTAACGTCTGACTTTTCGATGATACGTTATATCTGTGAGCCGAAGCACGATCACAAGCACTACGGAGGTGTTACGATGATGGACGTTGACGAAAAGGCGATGGCTTACTGTCTGATCGAAGCTCTTTTTGCGGCAGGACTGCTGAACCTGCCTACCTATCAGAACTTCCTTCGGATGAAGCGTGAGCAGGAGGAAGAACCGCCTGCAAAGGCTTCGTAAGCAACAGAGAAAGGCTCTGGTGGAGGATTCTGCCAGAGCCTTTCTTTTTATCCGAAAAAGCAAGAAAATGGAGGTAAAAACATGCGAGTAGCAGTATATGCTCGTGTCTCAACAGAGCATGAGGCGCAAATCAATGCGCTGGAAAATCAGTTGGAGTGGTATAAAATCGAATGTTCCCGGCATTCGGACTGGGAAATTGTGGAGGTCTACGTAGACCAAGGCATCACCGGAACACAAGCACAGAAGAGGCCAGAGTTTTTGCGTATGATGGAGGATGCAAGGAAAGATAAATTTGACCTTATCATTACCCGTGAGGTGAGCCGCTTTGCACGAAATACGGTGGATGCTTTGTCCTATACGCGCCAGATGAAGGCTATGGGCGTGGATGTGCTTTTTATCAATGACGGTATCAACACGGCTGCCGATGATGGCGAACTCCGACTGTCGCTCATGTCTTCCATGGCACAGGATGAAAGCCGCAAAATCTCAGAACGTGTGAAAGCAGGGCAGAAAATCAGTCGGGAAAGGCACATTCTGTATGGCAACGGAAACATCTTGGGATTCCGCAGGGAGAATGGAACCTATGTTCCCGAACCGGAACAGGCTGAAACTGTAAGGTTGATTTTCCAGATGTATTCGAGTGGTGAAGTCGGCCTACAGAAAATAGTCGCAGAGTTGTATCGTCTTGGACGGTTGGATGCGGGAGGTCATGTTTCGTGGGACGCTTCCAAGGTGAGTCGGGTCCTGCACAATGCAACCTATAAGGGATGCATTTGCTATAATAAATCCCATAGTGACGGCTATTTGACGCAGAAGCGTATCAAAAATCTGGATGAAAGCAGCTACATCTATGTGAAAGGGGATTTTGAACCATTGGTTTCGGAAGAAATGTGGGAGAGATGCCAGCAGATTTTGGCATCGAGATCAGCACGAGTAATCGATGAAAACGGAAAAAAGCACAAGTACATGAGAAATACGCCAAAGTCGGTCTGGACGGCAAAATTGCGTTGCAGCTGCGGTGCAGGATTTATTCAGTTCAAGTGGCGTGTGAACCGGGATGGTGCTGTAATTCATGGATTTCAGTGCTATCGCCGTACACGCAGGCCGAGCATCAGCTATTTGCAGGAACATGGCCTTGATTTGAGCATCAGCTGCCAAATCAAGGCTATCAGTGAGTGGAAGCTGGACTTGATGGCGGCAAAGGTGTTTGAACATCTCACATTTGACAAAGGCAAGACCGTCAAAGAGGTATACCGGATTCTGAACCGCTGCATGGCAGAGGAAAAGACTGTGCGTATTTCCAGAAAGGCAATGCTGGAAAAGAGCATCGCTAAGCAGAGAGAGCGGCTGGACAAGTATATTGACCTGTGTGCAGACGGCATCATCACCAAACAGGAACTTATGGAACGTCGCAAAGGCTTAGACAACCAGATCGCAGATCTGCAATCCCAGTATGAGAGCGTAGAACAGGAGGATGAACGCAGTGGAGCGCTGGACATGAATCTGATCTCGCAGAAGCTGGATGAATGGCAGCGGGCATCAAAGAACGATGTTGATCGGGAGCTTATCAACAGCTGTGTGGCGCAAATCACGCCCTTGACAAATGAAGAATTTCGCTGGGTACTCGACTTTCAGATGTCAGAGGTACAGGCGAGGAACGCCGCAGCATATACGATGGATGGCTTTGTAGAGATGGCACGCTTTTCGATTTCCTTCGAGGAGGCAAAGGCTTTTAAGGCATCCCGAAATCAGGGAATCCGCAAAAATGAATGGCAGGATCTCACGGTGGTTGTGGGAATCTGGTCGAAAACGCAGAATTAGGAGGCTGTGTCGGCTGTGCCGGTTGTGTCAGAGATTTTCAAAACAAGTTTTATTATATCCTTATATCTCCACCCATAAAACACCTGAAAGACACGAAAACATAAGACTGATTCGCAAAAACACTGACACAGTGGACACATTTGGTACAAGTTAGGCGTATCTGAAGCAGATATAATGATATATTATACCCTTGGATAGAAAGACCAGTAAGCAACCACATCAGCTTACTGGTCTTTGATTTTTACAGAAAACGGAGGAAAAATCAATGGCAGAAATCTTTGAAAAAGTATTGGTGGAGGTGATGAAAGCAGTCGGAAAAGGTGTTGCGAAAATCATTGTCTGGACGGCTCATCAAATCGAAAAGAAATAAGACAATCAAAAATTTTGGAGGTAAAGATTATGTCCGCAAATGTTGAAACCATGTTCTCTGTCCGTGAGACCCCTTGGCATGGTCTTGGCCGTATCGTTATGGATGCCCCTGCAAGCCGTGAAGCCTTGGAACTGGCTGGTCTGGATTGGCAGGTGGAAAGCCGCAACATCTATTCCGGTGCTGGTGCTATGATCCCCGGTTATCGAGCTAACGTCCGCAGCACCGATGATGCTGTTCTGGGTGTGGTATCCGACCGCTACCGCATTGTGCAGAACGAAGAAGCATTTCAGTTCACGGATGACCTGCTGGGTGAGGGCGTTACTTATGAAACTGCTGGCTCTTTGCAGGGCGGCAAGAAGGTCTGGATGCTGGCAAAGCTGCCGGAGAAGTACATTATCGCCGGAGACGAAGTGACCCCATATCTTGTATTCTTCAACAGTCACGATGGCAGTTCTGGTGTCAAGGTCGCCATGACTCCTGTTCGCGTCGTCTGCCAGAACACCCTGAATCTGGCTCTGGGTACTGCAAAGCGCATCTGGACTGCACGACACACCGAAAACGTTTTGCTCCGGGTGCAGGATGCCCGTGAGACCTTGCAGCTTGCCAACGGCTATATGGGGGAACTGGGCAAGGGCATCCATGAGCTGACCACCATCAAGCTGTCTGACCGCAAGGTGCAGGAGTTTATCAACGAGTTCTTCCCCATCACGGAAGACTTAACCGATGGCCAGCGGAAGAACAACCTGCGCTTGCAGGAAGACTTGAAGGCTCGCTATTATAATGCACCCGATCTGGAATGGGTTGGCAAGAACGGCTGGCGGTTTGTGAACGCTGTTTCGGACTTTGCTACCCATGCAGACCCCATCCGTAAAACTCGCAACTACAACGAAAATCTGTTCCTGCGCACCGCAGAGGGCAACCCCATGATCGACAAGGCTTACAAGATGGTGCTGGCAGCAGCATAAAGGAGGACGTATGAACGATGTGAGCAACCGGGCTGTCCGGGAATTTTCTGAGTTCCTGAACATCATCGAAGCCGATTTTCCAAAGCCTACCTGCACCACAGCATACGAGATCACGATGAAAAGCACTATCGTCAGTGCCTTGATTACGCTGGACACCGAAAAGCAGATGGACGAGCGTTTCTGGAACCATCTCCGGGTACAGCGGAACATTCTGGATTTCCTGTATGCCCTCTGGCTGGACGATGACCGTACCTTGGTGGATGAGTTTTCCACGATTATCAAGGACTTGGTGGAATACGATTTCTCCATTGCAGAAGAACAGATGAAAGAGAGGCTGAACATTGCATGAAAAGGCTTGTATCTACACGGAACCTGTCCAAAGAAGATTGGCTCCACTACCGCAAATGCGGCATTACCGGCACGGATGCCGGGGCTATTCTTGGCCTGAATCCCTACCGTTCTGCATTTCAGGTGTACCACGATAAAATCAGCGATACCATTGAAAATATCGACAACGAGGCCATGCGGCAGGGGCGTGACTTGGAGGATTATGTGGCACAGCGATTTACCGAAGCAACCGGTCTGAAGGTGCGCCGTGCAAACGCTATCTATCAGAGCAAGGAACATCCGCTGCTTCTGGCAGACTTCGACCGCCTGATCGTTGGACAGAAAGCAGGATTGGAATGCAAGACGGTTTCACCGTTTTCTGCGGACAAGTGGGCGGATGGGAAAATCCCGGCTCATTATCTGGCGCAGGTTGACCACTACTTAGCCGTCAGCGGGTTCGACTGTTGGTATGTGGCAGCTCTGATTTTCGGTAGAGAGCTGGTGATCCACAAAATCGTGACGGATAAGCAGGTGCTTTCTGACCTTATTGATAAGGAAGAACTTTTCTGGACGAACCATGTTGTGCCCCAGATTCCCCCTGCACCCAACGGCTGCGATTGTGACACCCAGCAGATCAACCAGCTTTATGAGGTAGACAACCGGGATAAGACCGCTGACCTGAGTGCCTTGCATGGACTTCTGGATAAGCGGCAGGAGCTTTCCGATCAAATCGAGCAGATGGAACAGGAGAAAACGGCCATCGAGCAACAGGTTAAGCTGCAAATGCAGGATGCCGCCTATGGCACAGCACCGGGCTATAAGATATCATGGGTATCCTCCGAAAGCAAGCGTGTGGATTCCCAGCGTTTGAAGAAAGAACAGCCCGATATTTTCAATCGGTACAGCAAAAATGTAAGCAGCCGCAGATTCACCATCGTTCATGCGGCATAACATTTGTAAAAGGCGGCAGGGAGTAAATACTCTGCCGCCTTTTTTCTTGGAGGTTATCTTATGGCCACAGAAAATCCGTTCGTAAAATTATTTGCTATCGACTTCAAAGATCATCTGGAAGTCAAAAAGTCCGGCAACACGGAACTGAAATATGTAAGCTGGGCATATGCCTGGGCAGAGGTGAAGAAGCTGTACCCTGCTGCCAGCTATGAGGTCAAAAAGTTCAACGGTTTGCCCTATGTCTATGATCCTATCACCGGATTCATGGTCTATACATCCGTTACCATTGAGGGCGTTTCGCATGAGATGTGGCTGCCTGTACTGGATGGCGCAAACAAGGCCATGAAAGCTGTGCCTTACACCTACACCACCCCGAAATGGGAATATAACCAGCAGACGCGCCGCCGTGAGAAAGTCGGCATGGAAGAACGTACCGTAGAAGCAGCATCCATGTTCGATGTGAATAAGGCTATCATGCGGTGCTTGGTAAAGAACCTCGCTATGTTTGGTCTGGGCCTGTACGTTTATGCCGGAGAGGATTTGCCGGAAGATGCTGCACCGCAGCCGGAGGCTGAACCTCAAAAGCAGCCGAGACCGAAATCCACTGCCCCGAAGCAGGAACAGCCGCCCATGCCCTGCATCTGCGCCCGGTGCAATCAGCCCATCAAAAGGGTCAAGCTGAAGGATGGCTCCATCATACAGGCGGCAGAGTTTGCAGCCACCCATGAGGGAATGTGCGCTGACTGCTATAAAGCCACCAGATTGAACGTAGCATAAGGCAAATGCTTGTAAATTTCACATCTGTATGCTACTATAATAACAAGAGAAAAGAAGGTGATGGGATGGCGCAAAAGGATACATCTGAAAAAATTCTGGAATCCTATAACGATGTCTTTTCGGACATTGTGAACGTGCTTCTGTTCAACGGCAAACAGGTTTTGTTGGCGGATGAACTGGAAGATCAGGCTCCACGCTCCTACTACAAAGTAGATGGCAAGATTCGTGAGATCGAGCGGGATGTTGCCAAACGCTGGAAGAACGGAAATATCCGTGTAGCCTGTATCGGTTTTGAAAACCAGACCGCATCGGATCCCAATATGCCGCTCCGTGTCATGGGTTACGACGGCGCAGAATACCGGGCGCAGTTGCTTGGCGATGGCGAAAATCTCTATCCTGTTGTGACGTTGGTGCTTTACTTCGGTCACGATAAGCCGTGGAATGGGCCGCTTTCCCTGAAGGAACGGCTGAACATTCCCAAGGAGTTTGAGCCGTATGTTAACGACTATAAGATCAACCTGTTCCAGATTGCCTATCTGACCCATGAGCAGGTAGAACTTTTCCAGAGCGATTTTAAGGTCGTGGCAGACTATTTCGTACAGAAACGGGAAAACGGCGACTACATCCCGAGTTCGCAGGATCTGACCCATGTGCAGGAAACGCTTCAACTGCTGAGTATTATGACGAATGATAATCGGTTTGAGGAAGCGTACAATACAAATACCGATGGCCAGAAAGGAGGCCCACGCAATATGTGTGATGTGCTTGATAAAGTGGAAAATCGTGGAAAGGCTGAAGGTGCAAATAGTGTAGCTCTGCTCATGAAGAAGCTCTTCGATCAAAACCGCATTGAGGATGCAAAACGGGCTTCTGAAGATAAGGAGTACCGCACTCGGCTGATGAAAGAGTTGGGCATCAGCTAAAAAATTCATATGTACAACTGGGGGAGCGTCTTCGGATGCTCTCCCTTTACTTTTGCAGGGCAGTCCGTGTGGATTGTCCTGCTTCTTTATATAAGGAGAAGACAGATTATGACCTTTAATGCAATGACTGAACACTACGAGGAGATCACAGTTTGCGGAAAGCCTGCACTGTTCACCAGCATCCGCATCAAGAGAGATACCATCCCGGATGGTCTGTACGCCTACGATGTCCGGCACGACGATGAGTGCCGGGGCATCCCTTGTGAGATCGCACCCTTTGTGATGGTCAACCATTGGGGCACCATTATCCTTGCGGAACCGCTGGACCTGCCGGACGATGGGCGGCGATATATTGACGACGAATCCGACTGGAACTATGCTCCGTTTGGAGGAACAGAGAAAAATCAAAAGCCATGTGTCACAGTGGAAGAATTTATAAAGACCTATGTGAAGCAGGAATAACAGAAAACTTGTGCCGGAGAGGTATTAAAAATGCCGTAGAGGTAAAAGAGTATCAAATTCTCTATCATTTGAGAGAGTTGCGTCAGCAAATCGGCAACGCTAAAATGACGTTCGGCATTTTTGATACAGAAAGAAAAGAGTTATGAGCATTTATGGCTATTGCAGAATTTCCACTGCAAAACAGAGTATCGACCGCCAGATCCGCAACATCAAGGCAGAATACCCGACTGCCCACATTGTACAGGAAGCCTACACCGGCACATCCATTTTTCGCCCGGAATGGCTGAAGCTCTACCGGATTCTGAGAGCCGGAGATGTGGTAGTGTTCGATTCGGTGTCCCGGATGTCCAGAAATGCAGAAGAAGGTTTTGCTTTGTATGAGAACCTCTATCATAATGACATCCGACTGGTGTTCTTGAAAGAGCACCACATCGATACCGAGACCTACAAAAAAGCCCTGTCCGGCAGCATTGCCATGACAGGGACGAATGTAGACTTCATCTTGAAGGGCATCAACGAGTATCTGATGGCCTTGGCAAAGGAGCAAATCAAGCTGGCCTTTGAGCAATCCGAAAAAGAAGTTGCCGATCTGCACCAGCGCACCCGTGAGGGACTTCTGACGGCCCGACTGAATGGTAAGCAGGTTGGCCGCAAGAAAGGCATTGGATTTGAAACCAAAAAGTCCAAAGCAGCCAAGCAGATTATCCGCACCCACTGCAAGACCTTTGGCGGCACACTTGACGATGCCGAGTGCATGAAACTCACAGGTCTTGCCCGGAATACCTATTATAAGTATAAGAGGCAGATTCGGGAGGATGCTGAAATGAAGGATTGACTTTTATGTAGAAGAAGCGCTACAAAGGCGGACAGAAGGAACACGGTACATTCAAAATGAGAATGCCGTGTTCCTTTTTTGTGGTATGTGTAGGATGGACAACCATACCGTCCAGCCCAATCTGTATAATGGGGGCAGAAAAGTGATGGAATCATAATAAAGAAGGAGAAGAGCGTATGAAAAAATTTTTGATGGTACTGTTGAGCATTGCATTTGTGCTGAATCTTGCAATTGTGATTGGGTTGATAGGTGGATATGGTTCGCCACGCCGGGCGCTTTACACCATCACAGACGAGCTGATGAACAGTGCCTATCGGTTCAAAAGAGGTTGGCAATTTAAGAATAGTCTACCTTGACTTTTTAGGAGATGGACAGGCTGTCTGTCCATCTTTTTTTGTATACTGTGGTTGTGCAAAAGAGACAAAAATTTTTTTGTAATTCCGTGAAACAACAAAACTTCACACAAAGAATTGCAGTGATAGTGGTGTTGTGTTACAATGAGCAGAGAAGGAGAATGGACTGTGCGTAATAGTAGATTGGACCGTATACTCTATATCCAACAGGTGCTGGTACAGGGCGGTGTGCTGAACAAACAGCAAACGGCTGATCGCTTCGGTGTCAGTGAGAAAACCATCCAGCGCGACCTTGACACCCTGCGTAATCATTTTGCAGACAGCGAGCCGCGCCGGGAGATCTTATACAACTCCGCAAAGGGCGGCTATCTGCTGGATGATACGCTTTCACGCTTTCTCACCAGCAGCGAGATTTTGGCAGTGTGCAAGATCCTGCTGGAAAGCCGCTCCATGGTCAAGGAGGAAATGTTCCCCATTCTGGACAAGCTGATCCTGGCCTGTACACCGCTGGACCGGTTGAATCAGGTCAAAGACCTCATCAGCAATGAGCGCTTCCATTACGTTGAGCCGCAGCATGGCCGGAAGTTTATCGAGAGCCTGTGGGAAATCGGCACGGCAGTAGAAAATCACAACGTTATGGAAATTACCTACTGCCGCACCCATGACGGCGAGACCCGTGTGCGCACCATTGAGCCGGTTGGCATCCTGTTCAGCGAGTATTATTTCTATCTGGCGGCGTTCATCGAAGGCATCGACAAGGATAAGCATTTCCAGAATCCGCAGGATAATTCCCCAACCATTTACCGCATTGACCGAATCCAGAGTTATAAGACCCTTGACCGACATTTTGCCCAACGATATGCAGACCGCTTTCAGGAGGGCGAGATGCGCAAGCGCATCCAGTTCATGTACGGCGGCGAGCTGCAGACCATCCGGTTCGAGTATACCGGGCCAAGCCTGGAATCCGTGCTTGACCGGCTGCCCACCGCAAAGGTTTTGCAGGTAACGGAAAAAGGCTGGATTGTAGAAGCGGAAGTGTTTGGCACGGGCATCCAGATGTGGGTGCGGAGTCAGGGTGACTATATAAAGGTGCTCTCGAAGCAGTGAGGAAAATTTAAGGAGGAACAAAAGATGCCGATTCCATTCATAATGTTGGGGGCCGCAGCGATGGCCGGAGCAGCGGGTGTAACAAAAGGCGCATCGGCGATCTCCAGTAACTCCAAGGCTGACCATATGGTAAAAGCTGCACAGGACGCCTGCCAGCAGGCACAGGAAGCACTAGAAGAACAGCGCGCGGAAACAACGAATAAGCTTGAAACACTGGGTACGATAAAATTGGATATATGGTCGAAAGAAATGCACGATTTTGTGCAGAGTTTTCAGTCCTTCAAGAATGTCCGGATGGAGGGCGGCCCGGAACTTAACGACCGTTTGAGGCTCCAGATTGAGAACCCTGACAATCTGAAAAATATGGAGATCGCATCCATCAAAGCATCTGAGATAACTCATGCGGGAATTTCGGCGCTGGGCAGCGGTGCGCTGGCAGGCATTGCATCCTATGGCGGGGCAATGATGTTTGCATCGGCATCAACCGGCGTTCTGGGCGGCATTGTGGCAGGGCCGGTGCTTGCGGTAGCAGGCACCCTAATGAAGGCAAAAGCAGAGGAAAAACTGGCAAATGCTAGACAGATCAAAGCAGAGCTGGAACAGACGGTGGAGCAGCTTGGAGTGATGACCGACTTCATGAAACGGGTTTCCGCGCTCTCTGTGCAATATACGGATTTTCTTGTGGATTTCCGCAGGGCATTCTATCAGACACTGAATGAAATGAGGAATATCGAGCGGACTGGCAGGCAGAAGCAGCGGTGGATGAGCAGAAATTTGCAGAAGACCGGAACAGAAAAGATCGACTTCAATGCCTTGTCGGATGCAGAGCAAAAAAAGTTGCATCAGGCGTGGCTGATGGCGCAGGTGCTGTATTCGGTTCTGACGGCAACGCTCCTGACAGAGGGCGGCGAGATCGACCCGGGTGCGGCGACTGCTTTGCAGGATGCAAAAACAGCCTGCCCGATGGAAAACGTATGGGGTCTGTAATAAAAGCTCCATAAAAGGAAAATGTATGTGGGATAAAGAGAAAAAAGGCTTTTACGCACAGATGGGAGCGTTTGCCGGGAACATAGGCTCCCGCCCGGTACAGACAGGTTCGGATACGGCAATGGAGTCTATGGGCGAACTGCTGTATAAGGCTGGAAAGGTTACAAACGTTGGCTTTGAGCAGTCAAAGGGAAATCTCTTTGAGTATATCGAGGCGGCAAAATTGCAGACCAAGATGGCCAACCGGGGAGAACTATTTGACCGGAATCCCGTTACAGACCTTCCGGAAAGCCGCGGCGGATACGGTGGACATACGGCTCCGGATGATTTCCGGATGCAGAAAGCCGGACGCATTGTCGGCCGTGGGCAGGCAAAATATAACAACAATCCCAGAATGGCAGCCGAGAACTTTGTGAACCCGAAGTACATGGATATGCAGCGGATTGCGCCCATTGACCAGCTGAAGGATATTGAAAACTGTCTGGACCAGATGGCCGCAGACGGAGAAATCTCGCGCGCGGCATATCAGAATGCACTCCAGAATCTGCAAAGGAATGGGCTGACCGACCCGGATTCTGGCATCTCTTCCGGAGGAACGACCACGGCAGAGCTGCAAAAGCTGCGGGGGGCAGATAACAGGGTGTCACAGAAAGCGGTGAAGCAATATGCGGCACGGTTTGAAGGAAAACAGTTTGCCCGGGAGGTCGGGGCGACTGTTTCCAATATGGCAGTTGCGGCTGGTGTGACGACGGCCATTGTCTCCGGTGTGAGAAACTCGTTCGAAGTATTCCAGAACAAAAAGACGTTTGATAAAGCACTTGCAGAAGTTGGCGGAGACACAGCGGCAGGCGCTGTCCGCGGTGGAGAAACTGGCGTGCTGAGTGCGACGCTCCGGTGGACCGGGAAAAAAGCTGGAATACCGGTGTTGTCAGATTCCACAGCGGCCACAGTGATGGCAGGTGGGCTGATCGACGGCGGAGCCTCCCTGTACGCCTATGCCAAAGGCGAGATCTCCGGGAAAGAGCTGCAAGCGGAATTGACGGATACCACGATAAAATCGGTCTCGACTGTCTATTTCACAAAGGCAGTCGCGTTGACCCTTGGAGCAGCAAATCCCTTCATCCCGATGGCAATCTATACAGCAGCTACTTATATGGTGTCCTGCACCCGCTCGATTCTGGAACAGGCAAAATTGAATGCCGAAGAAGCGGACCGGATGACAGCGATATTAAAGGAAACGACCCGGTTGACCCGGGAGTATCACCGGCAGCTGAATGATTTCATGCAGAGGTATGAGGCCCGGCAGAAGGCACAGCTGAACGGTCTGCTGAATGCGTTTGATGTACTGGCCAACGGTGATACACAGTACGAGCGTGCAGTCTATGCGATTCTGACATATTCCAATCAGACCGGGCTGGCATTGCAGCATGCGGATTTTGGCACGTTCAAAGCGGCAATGTGCTCCGATGAGGAATTTGTCTTGAAGCGATAACAAAAGTATGGTGAACCCATCTTTAAGGAGGATGTTACAATGGGCATTATGGATAAAATAAAAAGTCTGTTCAAAGAAAATGAGGACCAGATCATTTCTGCCGGTGCGGGGGCGTATCATAGCGCAACTGGAAAAACTCTTGACGTAGATAAGTTCAAGATGATAGTATTGGACCGTAACAAAGATGTCATGACAAAGGCGATAAGTGTATGCTCAAAAGACGTGTTGAATGCAGAAAGCTCGGTCAACGCAAACTCTCTGGCTGACATGCTGTTCAGAGGGTCGGGAGTGATGCAGGATAAGGCCGTTAGGGAGCTGATTACATATGGCGGCTTAGAGGACCCGCAAAGGCTGGCCAAATTTCTCGTAGAGCTGCATCTCGCTCAAATTGACGCCTTTAACGACTCGTTTGATCTTCTAGGGGACATGCACCTCAATGACTACGCGGCAAGGATAAAAGACGGAAAGAGCTACCTCAAGCAGTATTATAGGGCGCAGACCGAGGAAGAACAACAGAAAAAACTGGAAAAGGCTGCAGATCAATTTATGCAGGCGAGACATCGCTATGAGGGTGCGATTCAAATTTATGTCCAGAGCGTGCAGAAGATCGTAGACAAACCGAAATTTCTTCGGGGCAAGCGGGCGCTGGAAACAATGGACGGGTACATGCAGAAGCTACAGGGTCTGATTAAGGCAGAGCAAGAGGCTGTCCAGCTTGAATGCGAAGTCGCACAGCTGCTGAATGACTCTGTAGTAGATGCGGTGGATGAATATCACGAATTCTTTGAACAGATGATCCAGCCCAATATCGCGCTCCTTCAGGGGTGCAGCAAAGACGAGGACGAGGCATTCTGGAAGGATGTCGAAGAAAATGGCAACGTCATCCTAGTAATGGGATGATGAAATATAAAACAAACAGTAAAGGAGACAAAACATATGGGCGACATCAGAAATGGAATAAAGAGAGAGGAAGACGCAACAAAGGGCTTGCTGGCTGGTCTGGCCGGAACTGCATTTGCAGTGGCTGCAACTGTGGCAAATACTGCACTGACGAATGCTAGAATCCAGAACAACGAGGCCAAGATAAAAGAGCTTTCAAAAGGATTTGGACGGTTCACCAACAGCGAGGAGATCGACACACTCAAAAGACAGAACGCATCTTTGAGAGAGAAGATGAACAAGGACTCGAAATAAAAAGAATGTGTGCGGCGGGAATTATACTTGAAAAATCTATTGCACTTTCAGGTTATTACAATCCCGGTCGATTGCACATACAATACAAGTATCACTTCACAAAACGGAGGGTACTTGTACTATGGTGGACTATGCCGACATCGGAAAACGCATCCGTGCCTGCCGTCTTGCAAAAGGCATGACGCAGGAGCAGCTGGCCAATGAGGTCGGCGTGGTGGTCACGCACATCAGCCATATCGAAACAGGAAACTCCGTACCCAGCCTGAAAACGCTGATCGACATCATCAACGCACTGGACTGCTCCGCAGACGAGCTGCTGTGCATCGAAATCAAAAAAGCAAAGCCGGTGTTCGACAGCTGGATGACCGAACAGCTTGCGGATTGCTCTGCCGATGAGGCAAAGATCATCAAAGAAACGGTGGTCAACCTGAAAAAATCGCTCCGGAAGGTGTACGGAAAGTCCTCTAAATACAGATATGACTAAAACTTCAAAAACTGAATGCCAGTTGGTAGGCATTGAGTGTTTGAAAAAGCCCCCATAAAGTAAACGAACCGCCCTGGTTTCCATAGCAGGAAGCCGGGGCGGTTTTTCTATGTAAGGCTATATAGAAAAATCCCAATGGAAGTTTGCCGGATGGACAATATTGGTGTCCAATCAACGCTTTATAATAAAAGCATCAAAATGATTCATTGGAATCATTCCGAACGGAAAAGGTTACGCATCCATTGAGATGGGAGGAAAAACCATGAAAGAGCTATTTGAAATCTATGATGGCAGTGCAGAGGCTAAAAAAGCCAAAGGGAAATCCAAAAATCTGAGCGGCTTTCATCCGCTGTTTACCGCATCTGCGCGCAGAAGCATTGCGCTGGATGCCTTAAAGATCTGGTTGCTGCTGGGGTTTATTGTTGGCATTGTGACAGGTGTTGCAACCGGTGCCGGAGCGGTATCGGTGCTTTTGGGGCTTCTGATCGCCGCAGTAATCTACTTCGGCTTCCGGGATGATGTCTACAAAAAAGTATACGGCCCGGAGCATGATAGAGGCCAGCTGCCGTTGCCGGAAGGAATGAGCTGGGAGGAAGCCGTAGACCGCATCCGCCGTGGATTTGCCAACCCGGACGTTGAACAGGTCACAGATACTGCGGATGCCATGACCTTTTACAGCAAAAAGCGTGGCACTTATCAACTGAAAAACACAGCCGATGGTCTGAAAATGACCATCCTGACCAAACCGTCCAAAAGCAGTAAGAAAGAATATCTGTATGCAGTTTTCAGCAGCGTTCTGCTGTCGCAGGTGATCGCCATCCTGTACCCTGAAAAAATTTCTGCGGAGCAGGTGGAAGAAGAAAAGGCAGCGGTTCGGAAGCTGTTCGGCGCACACAAGATGCCGTTGTTGATTGAGCTGGCGATTACAGTGGCATTTGTTGCATTCGCAGCGTATGTGCTCTATACCACGCTCTATTCGGATAGTGCCTGCTCCAAAGGTATCTCGGACAGCTATCTGAATGTGTTCCCGTCGGAAGCTACCGTGGGAGAAGTGCTGGATGACTTCTTTGCGGACGGCAAATGGGACAACTACGAGCAGAACGGCGTGACCTATGTCAGCTATACTGGCATCGGGCAGAATACGCAGACCGGTGAGAAAATCGAAATCAGCATTTATTTTAAGCTGAACAACGATAAAACCTTTGGCATCGACCGGATGACATGGAACGGCGATACCATGAATACCTTGGAGCAGCTTGGAGTGATCTCGGCTCTGAACGACAGCTACCGGGAATCTCACGGCCTTGCCAGCAGCAATGCGCTGGACAGTGCATTCGATGAACTGGAAAATGCACTGGATGAAGCCCTTACGGATTCAGCCTCCAGCGAGGCAGCGCCGGAGAGTGAAGCGGTAAGCACGAGTGTTACAGAAAGTGTGCCTTATACCGAAACAGCGGATGCTTATGATGCAGATGATGTTTTCCCCGCTGCGACACGCTTTGATGAACAGGTCACCAGTACAAATGGAATGGATACCTATTCAAAGCTGGCAGGGGAAATCTCGGTAGAGTATAATCATTATGACGAACTGACCGAAGAAATCAAGGAATATTTCCTCAGCTATGGCCCCTATTTCCGGACGGCATGGCTCAACGCCATGTATACGGATATTTATGAGGATACCGGAAGATACGGCAACGCCACGGCACTGTATGACTTTGTGAAATATATGAGCTTTTACGATGAGATCACCTCTTATTACGATCCTGCTCCAATGAGTCAGGCGTTTCATGATGTGATACTCTCCATGGAAGATCAGATTTATGTAGATACGGCAACGGATCGTGAAGCCGCTCCTTATGTGGATGAGGTAATCCAAACTGCCGAAGCCAACGGTGCCGAACTGCAGATCTGGTAAAAATATAAAAGTATACGGGCCATCTTGTGAAAACAGAACTGCGTTGAAAAATAGGTAGGGATGAATCCCGCTGGATTCTTGTTGCGGAGTCCAACGGGATTCTTTTTACACAAACGAAGGATATAGCTCACTGACATTGGCTCATATACTGGATCAGGTCTTGCTTGTAAACCTTCCAGAGTTTTCCCATCTTGAAGGCAGGGATTTCGCCACTGTTCAGAAGACGAAGCAGCAAATTTCTGCCAACGTGCGTAATTTCCATTACCTGCCGGAAGCTCAGGACATCGGGATAGTTGTCTAGCATTGAAAATCAACTCCATTCTTGTGATTCTGGTGAATTTTCGTTCTGTTTTGCACGGATCATTTTTTGTTCGCTCAAAGCCCTTGTACCCTTGTGCATAAGGGCGCACATGGAAATCTGCCGCATTGACGATCGTTCAGGATGCGGCAAGGGATAATTACATCGTTGATCTCTAATTTTTCCAAAGCCTTTGCGATTTTCTTTTTATGATGTATCTTATCGGTCGGTTCCGGCTCATCCTGCGCTTCGATATACGCACTGACAAGTTCTTTGGTATCGTCATCAAGATTGCTCATTTGTACGGCTTTCAGGGCAGTTGGAACGTTATACCACGAATGCTTACCAAAATAATCGACGGCATACCGATATAGAAAGAACGGAATATCATCACTGATTTTATCAAAATAATGAAACAGCGCATGATTTCCAAACTGGAACTTTGAAGATTTCGATTCCAACTTATCGTGCTCAAATTCTTTCAGACTGGGGCGCTTTAATTGAATTTCATATCGAACCAGATTTTTTGAGCGTTCCAAATCGTCTGGAGAAATCGGATAGCTCTCCTTTTCACAATTCAAGAGCTGCTGATGCTTGTCATAGAGTGCAAAATCGTACCATGTTTTTTCAAATTTACAGCTTCGGATCTCATTGTGCTGGTTATAGTGCAGTGCGCGCCCTTTTCTGTACGGGTCAACGCTTCCTGCATAGCGAATGATTTTTACTATCAGCGCGGGATCACATTTCACATAGAAGTCTTGTGTAATATCCAACCGGTGCATTTTCCATTTAATGGAATTCTCAATTTCAAGGAGTCCAAGCTGCTCCAATTCATTCAGAAATGCTTGCTCTTGCATGGCCAAACCTTCTGGCGATAAATCTGTTAAACTTAAACGAGATGGATCACCTGCGATCCGAGCAAGGTTCACGCCAGATAACGTTATGTATCGCTTCTTAAAGTCTGGATAATCTGCCAATGTGATGGTCAAACCACCATCTTTTCTTTTATAAGAGCAGCCTTTTTTCGAGGAGCCATGATACGGAATCCGATAGTATTTTCCAGCGGATACCATTTTTTGAATCGCCATAAATATAGTGCGCTTCGCTTCGCAATCCGTGTACGTTCCATTCACTTCAAACGTATGAATGGAAGGTGCTAAAAGTGGGAGCTTCTTTGCCATTGTCATAAAAAACACCTCATTTTGTGATTTATCAGGATGTTAGGAATCAAATAGAAATTGATCGGGAGGAACAACTACTATAAAAACGCATAGCATTCTATCTGGTGATTTATGACACTGTTATCCATAGATCGAAATCTAATAGGATGATAATAAACTGCTTTTTGGGATTTCTTATAGGGCGATTTGATCATAGGTAGTGTATTTTCGATTTCTGCCCTTCAATTTCATTGTGACAAATGGAAAAATCATTACAGATTGCAATAAATCCAGTTTCGACATTTGGGATGGTTTTCGTCTGATCAGACAGGTCTGGTTTTCTTTATCAAGAGCCAGCGGGCATTTTGTATCTTGTTTTGTGAGTGGAAAGAAGGTACAATAATAACAAGTGACTCACATCTGCGAGGTGATACCATGCTGAACATCTACTTTGGAGATATGCCGGAGGCTGTCTACAATACTTCGGTCTATTTTAACTATACCTACGAGGACGAGTGGCTGACTTCTGACTTTGCCAAAGAGGTCATCAAGAAAATTGATAAGTCCGATGTCAAAGGCCCTCATGCGGTGGAAAGCCCGGTTCTGGGGGTCATCTCGCCGGAAAAACTGTCTGGAGGCACGAAAACGCTGTTGCTGATGGCAAACGACCCGGAAAAGGTATTCAATGCCTCAACTTGCGGTGACAACTGCGCACCCTTCATTCTGAAGCTGGCGAAAAAGAAGGACTTGACCATCAACCTGCGGCATCTCATGGACTTTGGTAAGAAAAAATTCCCGGTGGATGTGAAAGTCCTGAATACCGGTGATGTGGTGCACAGCATGGAAGAACTGATGCCGATTGCATTTCAGTTTGTGTGAGGCGATAGGATGAAGGGAAAACATAAAATCGAAGTCCGAAGTGGACGGGTCGTTTTCACAATCGAACTGGAACGGAACATTACGATTCTGCGAGGGGACAGCGCCACCGGAAAAACAACGCTGGTAGAGATGCTGCAAGCATACGAGACCTATGGCCGACAGAGCGGCGTAACAGTGAGCTGTGATAAGCCGTGCCGGGTACTGTCGGGTGTCAACTGGGAATTGCAGCTGAATGCGACCCATGACAACATCGTGTTTGTGGATGAAGGCAGTACCTTTGTTTCAAGCCTTGACTTTGCCCGTGCGATTCAGCATTCGGACAACTACTATGTGCTGGTCACAAGAGAAGATTTGAGCACCCTGCCGTACAGCGTAAACGCTATTCTGGAACTGAAAAAGACCACCAGCCGCTTCAAACGAACCTATAACAAGGCGTACCCGGTCTATGATTCGCTGACAGCCAGCAATGTGCAGCTGGAAGGTGTTGAAAAGCTGCTGACAGAGGATGCAAATTCCGGGTATCAGCTGTTTACAAAAAGTCGGCGAGAAATACGGCATTGTCTGTATCTCTGCGGCAGGAAAAGATAATATCAAACAAAAGATCTTCCCAATGAAATCCGAGAAGGTTCTGGTAATTGCGGATGGTGCGGCGTTTGGTTCGCAGATGAATGATATTTACGCATACGACCCCGATACAGAGGAAGAAGCGGGCCAATGTGTGGATGAAGTGATTCAGATTGCAGAGGAAAGCGGCGCCGAAATTCAGTTCTACTAAAAGATAATCATAAGCGACCATGAGGCGGAGCTTTTGCGCAGATAAAATGCTGCGGGAAGCTCCGTTTTTTGTATAAATGAAAACTTTTTACTCTTCGGTTTCGCTTTATAAAACTTATATAAGAATGAAATTTTCTAAAATGCTGGAATAAAAATTGAAAATGAGGTATACTAATAACAGGAAGGAGTTGAAAGAATGCTTTGCCAATTTTCTTTTCAGAATTTTAAGTCTTATAAGGATGAAACGACATTTGATTTCCGTGCAATGGCAATTCCGGAGTTTCAGGATGCCTTGATTCGGAAGGAGAAAGCGGAAGATTTGCTTCCGGTCAGCGCGGTCTATGGCCCTAATGGTGGCGGTAAGACGAATCTGCTTCAGGCATTCTTTTGCCTGATTAACCTTGTTGTGAAGCCGATTCATGCGTTGGAAAAGAATCGACAGCCTATGATCTTCCAGCAGGGCAGCAGTGTGGCTCCCTTTATGTTGGACGAAGGTTCTGCCAATGAACCTACGATTTTTCAGGTGTTCTTCCGTGTAGGGGAGAAGGAGTACCAGTACTACATTTCGCTCAAGGAAGAAATTGTCTTTGAGTCTCTTCTGTGGCGTACACTTGGTGGTAAGAAGACAGGACTGATTTTTGAACGAGACGGCCAGAAGATTGAATTGGGTGCAAGTATCAATAAGGCAAGCATCAACTTGGACGTCAACCCGAAGATGCCGTATCTTTCTTTTTTGGCAATCAACTACAATATCCCTGTGATTGCAGAAGTGCAGAATTGGTTTGAATCCTGTATTACACAGAGCTACGCAAACCCCAGAGCAGAAAACATTGTGCTGGTGTCCAAGAGTGAGACGACTAAGGAAAGCCTGATTCATGCGCTGAATGATGTAGGCATTGATTTGTCTGGCTATCGCTATGATGAAGATAGCAAGCACCTGTTCACGCAAAGAACGATCAAAGGCAAGGTCTACGAGCTTCCCTTTGAAGCAGAGTCGGATGGAACCAAGAAGATGATTGCAGCCTTACCGGTTCTGATGGTAGCATTACAGGAAGGCCGCACAGTGGTTGTGGACGAACTGGATGCCAAGCTGCATCCGAAGCTGCTCCGGTATGTGATTCAGATGTTCAAGAACCCGGAATTGAACAAGAAGGGCGCACAATTGCTGTTCAGTTCTCATGACCTGACCACGATGAAGAATACGGTCTTCCGCCGCGATGAGATTTGGTTTGCTGCGATGAATGACAATCATGAAAGTGAGATTTATTCGCTTTATGAGTTCCGGCAGGAGGATAATACTCGCGTCAAGAGCACAGCGGCCTTTGACAAGCAGTATCTGGAAGGTCGATATGGTGCAGATCCCTACCTTTCCAATATGCTGACAGGGAGGGACTGGGCATGAGTCTGAAACCTCCGAAAAAGAGTGACCTTGGAAAAAGCTGGATGAAGAATCGCCGTGATAAGGCGAGGATGATTCAGCCGGAATACCACTTGATTGCATCTGAAGGTACAGAAACCGAGCCGCAGTATTTTGGCGCAATTCAACGGATTATCAATTCTAAGTACCGTGATAGAATCCAGCTAAAGGTAGAGGGCATTGGCGACAATGCGGTGAATTTATTGATGAAAGCTCGTCAATACGTTCAGAATAACGGCATTGTGTTTAAGCACGTCTGGATTGTCTATGACACAGATGATTTTCCGGCAGAAAATATTGACATGGTAGCACAGCTGTGCGAAGAATACAGTACACAAGGTGAGACGATTTACCATGCTGTATGGTCGAACCAGTGCGTAGAACTGTGGTATTTGCTGCATTTTATGTATATGGATACTGATATTGATAGATCTCGTTACTGGCCGAAGCTAAGCGATTGGCTGAAAAACATTGGCGCAGGGAGTTACGAGAAGAACCGCCCGGATCGGTGGCCTTTGCATGAACGCGGCGGAGCCCTTCAATCAGTGGGTGCTGTGGAATGGCGACGGCACGCAGGATTTTATCTGCATAGAGCCCATGAGCGGTGCGGTGAACGCCCTGAACTCCGGTGTGGGGCTGGTACAGCTGCAGCCGGGGGAAGCAAAGACCTACACCGTCCGGCTGTACCCCTGGCTGCCGTAACGGCGCAAAAGAAAAATTGACAGCCTGAAAATAAATCAAGCCCTTTGGCCTCTGTAACGGAAGCCGGAGGGCTTGATTTGTTTTCAGAAAAGAGATATGGATAGAATGCACAATCGCAGAAAATGGAAATTGTGAAAAACGCAGATTGTTTCCGATTTCGAGAAATGTTTTTCTTTTACAAGCTGGAAATAGAGGTTCTGGAGTTTTCGGATAGAATATGGTACAGTAAAGCCACAGGAAAACGTGAGAATCTGAAACGAAAGGAGAAACGATAAAATGCTGGGCGAGCGGCTCACAACGCTTTTAAGCCTGATATCGCAGGACGAATATAAAACGGTGGATGAATTCGCGCAAAAGATGAGCCTGAGCACAAAAACCGTGCGGGGGCTGCTGCAGGAACTGAACGAGCAGCTGCAGACCCACGGTGCGGAGATCCTGCACGAGCGGGGAAAAGGCTACCGCTTGAAAGTGCAGGACCTGGATAAGTTCCAGACCATCTTCCTGAAGGCAGATTCTAACATTCCGCAGGATTCCAGAGGCCGGGTGCGGTTCCTGATCGAATATTTCCTGAAGGACGACTGCTACACAAAGGTAGAGACCCTGTGCGAAAAGCTGTATGTAAGCCGCAAAACGCTGACTTCTGATCTGCGGCAGGCAGAGGATTTTTTCAATCGGTTCCAGCTGACACTGGAACGCAAGCCGCACTATGGAATGCGATTGGTGGGAGATGAGTTCCACAAGAGGCAGTGCCTTTCCGAATATTTACAGGAACGGAACCCTGGCATGGAGCACACAGCACTGGAAGAAAACGCGCAGGAATACGAACTTGCACAGATGCTGGTGGAACTTCTGGAACAGGAAAACTATCACATCACGGATGTGGGGCTGAACAGTCTGGTGGTTCATGTTGCAGTGGCGATCCAGCGCATCCGATCGGGCCAATACATCCAGATGACCGAGGAAGAAAACCAAACGTGGTCTGCAGGCGAAAGCTATGAGCTGGCGCAGAAATGTGCAAAGTGCATTACTGAATTGACCGGTGTACCTTACCCGGAACAAGAGGTGCGCTACCTGGCGATCCACTTGGCCAGCAAGCAGACGAGCCAGAATTTTGTGATCGACAGCGATGTGCAGGATGCTGTGACAGAAATGCTGGAAGAGATCTACCAGATCTTCCAGATGGACTTCCGGGATGATCTGGAGCTGATTCTTTCGCTCAGCACCCATCTGGTACCGCTGATCATCCGCATCAAGTACGGAATGCGGCTCAAAAATCCGCTGCTGAAGGAGATCCGGCAGCGTTACAGCCTGGCGTACACCATTGCCGTGCAGGCAAGCGCCGTGCTGGAGCGGCGGTACCGCTGCATTCTGGATTCCAACGAGGTCGCCTATCTTGCGCTGACCATCCAGCTTTCACTGGAACGCAAGCGCTCTCACATTGAAAAGAAAAATGTGCTGCTGGTCTGCGCATCGGGCGCCGGTACGGCCCGGCTGATGGCTTACAAGATGCAGAAACAGTTCGGCGACCGCATCGATCAGATCGCCATCTGTGACCAGCGCAGCATTGGCAGGCAGGATTTTTCAAAGATCGACTACGTTTTTACGATGGTGCCCATTCAGGAACCTGTGCCGGTGCCCATCTGTGAGGTGAAGCAGCTCCTGGACGAAAAGCGCAGCGGTGCCATCAAGGGCTTTCTGCGGGAGGAAGCGCATGATATCCTGCAGTATTACCCCCAGCCGCTGTTCTTCCCGGAGCTGGAAGCCCAAACAAAAGAGGAAGCGCTGCAAAAGCTGGTCTTCCAGGTGGAAAAGCTCCACCCGCTGCCAACCGGCTTTTACGAGGCGGTGTGCAAACGGGAGAAGATGGCACATACCTGCATGGGAAACCGTGTGGCAATGCCGCATCCCTGTCAGGTGCTGACCGAGGATACCTTTGTAAGCGTGGCAGTCCTGAAAGCGCCCATCCAGTGGGACGAGCAGCACGAGGTGCAGGCGATTTTTCTGGTGTCGGTATCGCGGCAGAAAAACAAGAAGCTGCAGGATTTTTACGCCACAACGGCACGGCTGCTGCTGGATGAACAGCGTATTGGGCAGCTGATCCAAAAACGAAGCTACCAGACTCTGGCAGAATGCCTTGAGGCTGTGGACAACGAAAGGACGGAATGATATGGACGAGACAAAATACGCAAAAGCCTTTGAACTGATCATGAATGCGGGCAACGCAAAGTCGCTGGCGTTGATGGCGGTGGAATCTGCACGGGAGTTCGACTTTGAGGAAGCGCAAAAGCAGCTCAAGGAATCGCAGCAGGAGTTCCACCTGGCACATCAGGCGCAGTCGGATATGATTCAGGGTGAGGCAAACGGAAACCCGGTGGAGCTGAACATTGTTCTGGTCCACGCACAGGATCACCTGACCATGGCGACCATGGCGCAGGACAACGCACAGGAATTTATAAACCTTTACCGATTGGTGAAGGAATTACAGGATACCGTAAACGAACTTAAAGGAGGAAATGAACAATGAGGATCATGTTGGCTTGCAATGCAGGAATGTCCACCAGCCTGGTAGTGGCAAAGATGCAGGATGCTGCAAAAGCACAGGGCAAGGATTACAAGATCTGGGCTGTGGAGCAGGGCGAGATCCAGAACGAACTGGGCAATTTTGATGTGCTGCTGCTGGGCCCGCAGGTGCGCCACATTCTGCGGCGGGTGACCAAGCTGGTGGGCGACCAGGCTGTGGTGGATGTGATCGATGGCCCTTCTTATGGCCGCTGCGATGGTGCAGCTGTGCTGAAGCAGGCCGAAGATCTGTATGCAGGAAAGTGAGGAAATCATGGCAAAGACAAGCAAGTTTGAAAACACGTTGATGGACATTGCGGACTTTGTGGACAGCAATGTGTATCTGCGCAGCATCAAGGATGCATTCACCGATTATGTTCCGTTTATCATTGCAGGTTCTTTTGGTTCGTTGCTGAATGCGCTGATCGCCAGCCAGACCACCGGCCTGGCAAAGTGGGTTCCGGCCCTCAGCAACCTGGCTCCGGCCTTCACCGCCATGAACTTTGCAGCCGTTTCCTGCATGACCATCCCCATCATCCTGCTCATTGCCATGAACCTGGCAAAGGCAAAAAAGATGCCTCCGTTCATTACGGGTGTGCTGGCGGTGATCTGCTATTTCGCCATGGTGCCCAACACCATCACAGTGACCATTCAGGAAGCGACCGGCAAGGCCAGTGGCCTGAGCGGCGGCGTTCTGGGTGCACAGGGCCTGTTCGTGGGTATGTTGGTGGCTGTGCTCATCACCAACCTGTTCCATTGGCTCACCAGTATTGAAAAGATCAAGATCAAAATGCCGGCATCTGTTCCGGCAGGCATTGCAAACTCCTTTAACATCCTGATTCCGGTATTTGTCATCATCGTGTTCAGCTCTGTTTTTGGCACCCTGTTCCAGCTGGCCACCGGCTCTTATATCAACGAGTTCATCTACGCCGTTGTGCAGGCTCCGCTGTCGGCTGCTGTGCAGAGCACCGCAGGCGTGGTCATCATGGCTGTGGTCTGCCAGCTGTTCTGGTTCCTGGGCATCCATGGCGGTCTGGTGGTGGAGCCCATCCGCAGTCCCATCTCCGCTGCCGGTCTGGCCGAAAACATTGCTGCCGTGCAGGCTGGCCTGACTCCTGCCTATCCGTTGACCCGTGGCTTCTGGACGGTGTTTGTTGTTGTGGGCGGCGCTGGCCTGACCCTGAGCCTGATCTTTGCCATCCTGATGTTCTCCAAGCGTGAAGATCACCGTGCCATTGCAAAGCTTTCGCTGCTGCCCGGCATCTGCGGCATTGGCGAGCCGATGGTCTTTGGCCTGCCGCTGGTACTGAACCCTGTGTTCGCCATTCCCTTTATCCTGAACTCCGGCATTGCAGCTGCTATCGGTCTGTTTGCCATTAAGATCGGCTTCATCTCCTGCAGCATCGTGGACGCACCGTTCGGTCTGCCGCTGTTCATCAATGCTACCATTTCCTATGGCTGGCATGGTGCCATTGTGCAGCTGGTGATCCTGATCGTGGGCACCCTGACCTACATCCCGTTCGTGCTGATGTCCAGCCGCATGGCGGAAAAAGAAGCACAGAAAGAGCAGTAAGCAAAGGAGAACGAAATGGGATTTCCGCAGAATTTTCTCTGGGGCGGTGCCACAGCAGCCAACCAGTATGAGGGTGGCTACGCGGAGGACGGAAAAGGCCTTGCAGTCGCGGATCTTATTACCGATGGCAACAAGGAACAGCCGCGCCGGATCTTCTACCGTTTCCCGGATGGACGTGAGGGAACGATCGGGCTGGGCGAATGCATCCCGGCGGGTGCACAGGGCATCCTGAAGGATGACTATTACTATCCCAGCCATGTGGCCACCGACTTCTACCACCACTACAAAGAAGACATTGCTCTGTTTGCAGAAATGGGTTTCAAGGTGCTGCGGCTCTCCATTTCCTGGACACGAATCTTCCCGAACGGAGACGACCAACAGCCCAACGAGGCAGGCCTTGCATTCTACGATAAAGTGTTTGACGAAATGCTGACTCATGGCATTGAGCCGCTGGTCACCATCCTGCACTTTGATATGCCGGTGCACCTAGCCACGGCCTATGGCGGCTGGGCAAACCGGAAGCTGATCGATTTCTATCTGCGCTATGCCAGCACAGTGTTCCAGCGTTACCGCAATAAGGTCAAATACTGGGTCACCGTGAACGAGGTGAACGTGCTGGGTGGTTACTGGACACTGGGCCTTTCCAACGATGCAGCATCGGAGGCCGGAAGCAAAAAATCGTATAATCAGGGCGAAACGCCGGATGCAGAGGCAGGGCTGAAATTCCAGGCACTGCATCATTTGATGGTAGCTTCGGCATTGGCAAACAAAGCGGCAAAGATCATCAACCCGGATTTCCAGATGGGCGCGATGCTGGCGCTGTCCGGCATTTATCCGGCCACCTGCCACCCGGAAGATGTGTTTGGAGCCTATGCGTTCCGGCGCAAGGCACTGCTGTTTTCGGATGTATTGTTCCATGGTGAGTATCCCAACTATGCACAGTCGATTTTTGACGAATATGGCTTTACGTTAAAAATGGAGCAGGGGGATGCAGAAATTTTAAAAGCGTATCCCTCGGATTTCCTGGCCTTTTCCTATTACCGAACCACCGTGTTTGACCGCTTCTCGGCCAACACCACGACCACCGGCGGCCAGCAAGGCGCGCCCAACCCCTACCTGCAAACCACGGCATGGGGCTGGCCCATCGACCCGGACGGCTTGCGCTATGTGCTGAACGAGCTGTACGACCGTTACCAGAAGCCGCTGTTTATTGTAGAGAACGGCATGGGTGCAAAGGATACGGTCAATGCGGACGGTACCATTGAGGACGACTACCGCATCGACTACCTGCGCGGCCATATCCGTGCCATCAAGGAAGCCATTGAAAAGGACCATGTGCCGGTAATGGGCTATACGCCCTGGGGATGCATTGATATCGTTTCGGCAGGCACCGGCGAAATGGCAAAGCGCTATGGTATGATCTATGTGGATATGGACGACAAAGGCCATGGCACATTGAAGCGTTCCCGTAAAAAATCATTTTACTGGTATCAGCATGTGATTAAAACCAATGGAGAAGAACTGGATTGATTTTGAAGGATCAGCAATTTTGACAGCTATCCGAACTGCAATCAAAAACCTGAGAAGATAAAATCTTTCCAACGAGATAAAACAGTTCAAAAGCAAATCAAGCCCATCGCTTTCTGTAATGGAAGGCCGAGGGGCTTTTTGTGTAGCTTGAAAAATTACGAATGGATGAGTATAATAATAAGGAGAACGACACTTCAGCTTGAAAAGGGGTCTGTATGGCAAAGTTTGTACCATTTATCATAAAAACAGACGGCAGTCAGAATATCAGTGTGAAAATCGTGCGCATGAAAAAGTCTGATGCGGTACAGACTGAAAAAGAACCCGGCTGGCAAACAAGCTGGTTGTCAGATTATATTCAGGATGATGCCTTTGAAAAGTATGCCTTAAAGACGAGTAATGGCGAATTAGTTGCGCTGGCTGCATACGAAATATTGGAAAATGACGTGATGGTTCACATTACCTACATTGAGAGCCAGCCGGAAAGCAATCCGACAATTGTCGGGCATTCTAAAAAGTATCAGGGCATTGGCCGGGTGTTGATTGCGTACGGAATCAAGCTGTCGATTGACCATGAATGCGGCGGGACGGTCACGTTCGAGGCAAAGGTTCCGGAGCTGGCAGAGCATTATGTCCGGGACTATGGAGCTTGTCCATTGCCGAGTTTTGGCGGAGCACCGCGTTATGAACTTTCTGGTGAGGCAGCAATGAACATCTTTGTAACTTACTTGAAATGAGGTGTGTTTGATGAGTGCAAAAGAATATTTTCAGCGTGATGCAGAGCGAGAGACATTTTATCGCACATTTTATCAAATTTGCAGACGCTTTAATGTCACATGGTCAACAGCAACTCCGGAAGTCAGAGCTTTTATTGAAGAAGCTACTCGTGTGACCTATGAGCAGGAAAAGGCAAAGCGGAACGGAGTTTCTCTTAGTACAGTGAAGCCGTTCTTTGGAGATACAGCGTGCTAAAAGAAAAGCACACCGTTGCCGTGAACGCCCTGCAATTTTGGCACCCGCTCAGGCTGCCATCAAGGCTCCCCGCAAGTAATTGCGTGAGCGCTTGAGAAAGCACGAATAAAGCATAACAAACCGCCCCGGTTTCCATAACAGGAAGCCGGAGCGGTTTGTTATGCCTTACAGGCCAGCTGGAGAAAACGGGCAAAAGGTACATGCTCAGATGTTGTCAATGGGGAACATGGGGCGCATGATGCGCTTGAAGGGAATCAGACGGGTGTCCTGCGGGGTGGCACCGTCGGTGAGGGACATCACGCACAGGGCACCGGCAGCTTTGAGCTCTGGATGGATATAACCCTGTTTGACTACGATGATGTCAAAGTTCTTCCAGTCCACGCCGCAGGCATCCAACTGGTGCTCCTCCACAAAGGAGTGGTTGTTGTCGGTGATCGTTAGTACCAGCGGGGTACCCTCTACAGCAACGGTCACCAGCGGGCCATAGCTGCCGTCCTCGCCGTACATGTGGGTGCCCTCCTGTATGCCTTTGTATAGTACCCGCAGAGTCAGCGGAACTGGAGCCGACAGCGAATCAAAACCCATGCCGACAGAAGCATTCGTTACGGTGTCAATGGGCAGGCTGAGCAGGGCGTGGCAGAGTTTTGCATCATGGATGGCAGCAAACAGCACCTTTTTGTGCAGATCCGGCACAGCCAGCACCTGACGCAGGATAAAGGTGTTAGCGCCCTGAGCACCGCTGGTCACGTTGTCGCCGGAGTCGGTGATAAACGACGGTTTGTCCGGGCAGTTCAGCGCCATGCGCAGAGCTTCGTCCGGCTGGGCGGTAGTGCCGGTGTAGTGGAACTCATGGCGCTTGCCCCACACATAGGCGGCCAGCTCGTCGGCCTTCTGCTCTGCATAGGGGCGGAACTCATTGGAAGAGGGAATCACCACGACACCGCAGCCGGCTACATCGGTGTCGTGGCGGATGTAGCCCACATGCCAGCTGGCGCTGAGGATGCGGTCATCCTTTTCCATCTCATCCATATACTGGTTGATGGAGCGCACCGGTTCGTCGG